>Ga0182793_1000324_pt1 | contig 40740 bp, 33 predicted proteins | sample Passage237A_FD_130498 | JGI IMG/M metagenome (GOLD analysis project Ga0182793, IMG submission 130498) | Cellulose adapted compost microbial communities from Newby Island Compost Facility, Milpitas, CA, USA - Passage2 37A (version 2) (version 2) ... | reverse complement strand
CTGATCGTTTACATTCCAGCTGATCGCTACGGTGCTTTCTTTTTTCTCTGCACTTATGTTTACAAACTTCAGATCGAGTGGAGTGGTGTTGTTGAAGACCACATCAAATCTGTCTGTTCCCTGCGAAGCCGGGTTGCTTGTAACAGAGAAAGAGTAAGTAGTGTTAGATGTAAGCGAAATAGGAGTTGTAGTGTTAGTGAAGTAATCTATCAATGTGGCACTGAGTCCCGGAACGTTCATATTGCCAGGTTCAAACTCAAGCTGATAAGTTGTCTGCTGCATGTTGCTGATGCCAATGTTCACTGTATCGTTGTGATCGAGTAGTTGCCTTCCTTCAATTGCCAGCGATATATTGTTGCCTTTCCAGATGAAAATGTTCTCGTTGAAATTCCCAAACTTGGTCGCATCTTCGCCATCTATATTGTTACTACAGTTCTGATGTCCCGCTACGACCGTTCCGTCCAGAAGCGTAGGATTATTGTTGATGTTCTTAAACAGTTTGATTCTGAATGTTTCCAGTCCACCCCCATTGGTACGGAACATGGGAGTTTGTGCAGCACCTGTTTCTTTGTCGTCTTCTTCTATTACTACGGTACTCTGATTCCCCAAATCATTGCCTTCTACAAAAAAACCTTGTCCGGTCTGGATGTATTGGTTTTGATTGCCTACACTTGCTACATATTCAGTTCCGATATATTCCACCGATACATAAGCGCCGATGTTGGAAATATTAGGATCTACTACCCAGAACTTCCGGTTGATACGCTGAGTACCACTATTGAGAAAAACCTTGTCAAAATCTATAGGGCAGGCATAGGGATTACCGATCAGATAGTAAAAATTGAAAGGATTTAGTACAGATGGGGTAAATGTGTAAGTCTGTGTACCTGTAATAAGGGTACCTGTAGCATCTGCATTGGTAGCACCCGAACCGCCTGTGATATTTCCCGAACCATAATGACCTGAAACAAAAGCAAGGAAAGTGTTGTTACGCGCACCATCAAAAAGCATTGTCGTTTTTGTGTTCGTAACGTTTTGATAAGTATTGGTAGCTGCATCGTAGGTACGGATAGAAGTGCTTCCGCCTCCCTGAGTAAGTCCATTGCCTGCAGCCCCTGTACCCGTTGGAGAGAACAGCTCGATACCGGTTCCATCGTTCACACCATTGTTTTGCCAGTGGTAGAAGATAGAATTGTCTGTACTGTTGTTGGCAAGTGGAGAAGTAAGCAGTCTCCAGCTTCTGCCGCCTGAGCCATTGGCAGGAGCGGAGAGATAGCGCTCGTGGATCACATCGCCGTTAATGCCTGCGCCACTGGCGGGAATAGGACCTACCATAGCGGTAGCTGTTGGTGAGGTTGATTTGAGAACGAGATTTCCGTTTGTGGTAAGTGTACCGGAAGTAAGGCTGAGCAGACCGGTAATGTTAACCTTGTTATTCACACCGGAAGGTATCGTCACGCCGGCAGCATTGTCAATTTCAAGATTGGATATAGTACCCTTAGGCAGCGTTTGATTCGATGAGCCACTAAGTTTTAGTTTTCCAGCGCCTGATATGGCACCTGATGTCAATGTTAAATTGCCAGCAACGCTAACGGTTGTGCCCGCCGGGAATGTTACTCCTGCAGCATTATTCAATGTAAAATTGGAAAAGGTCATTGTGCCTGCAAGGCTGCTTGCGGACCCCCCCTGATAAGTATATGTGCCACTTCCACCGAATATTCCTTGTAAGGTACACGGTCCGCCGGGCCAGATTGCCTGAAATATTACCCAACCATTGTTGGTAAATGTTCCGTTATTAGTGAGTCCGTGGGTAGGTCCCATCTGCAATAGTCCACCCGGATTGATTGTAATAGTGCCGTTATTGGTTATGGCTATACCGTCACTTTCATAGATGAGTTCGCCAGATATACTTATGTTCCCAGTGCTTCCGATTATAGTAGTCTGTAAAGCGTTACCTACATATCGAAGGGAACTTCCAGTGTTTACCGTTATTTGTCCGTTTATTTGATTTAAATTAGAAGTGGCGCTACCAAATGTTAATTCTGAACCTGTAACCGTAATGCTTCCTCCATAATCTAACGTCCAACTGCTACTCATTTCAAAATTGTCCGAAACGATAAAGTTTCCAGTGGCAGCAATTCTCATGGGTAGTCCAGGATTATTCACATAAGAGGAAACAAAACAAGTTCCTTCAATAATTATTGAATCACCAGGCGCGTAACTTGGAAATTGTGGATACCATTGCCCGGGTTGGTTCCAGTCTCCTATGCCGTAAAATATGTAGTTCGTCGCATAATTTGTAAAACTGTTCAGAAGCAATAACGTGAGTAATGAAGCTCGAGTAACATGAAATAGTTTGAAATATTTCATTCTTTGTATATGTTTTAATGGTTAAGTAAGAATGCTTATGGGCATTAGCGGTTATAATTCTCGTAAACCCGACAAATTACGGTCTTTTTTGACAGAAGTGGAAGCAGTTTCGCTCAGAAGCTCCGGAATGCTCACTCCCAAACCCATTGCACACTGCCATGATGATAATGAAACACTTCTCTATTTGCAAGTTGCACCTGAAGTGCGCCATTACCGGCTACTCCAAGAATAAAGGCTTCCCATTGCTGTGAACCATCGGAGAATTTTTGCAGACAATCCCGGCGAAAGAGACAGTCATTGTATTCGCGCATGATTGCAGCCGTAGATAATGAGGAATTGGTTTTTAGTAAAATATTCCTGCGCAGTACCTCAAACATCTGTTGTACGCTAAAGTCCTTTCCCGAAGCCATTTTTAAAGAAGTAGCGAAGGGTAGTTCATTCGGGAAGCGGTCCTGAAGGAGATTCAATCCCAGCCCGATAATACTGAAACTCCAGCTACTCCCTCGGAGAACATTTTCTATCAAAATGCCGCCTGCCTTTTTGTCATTGATGATGATGTCATTAGGCCATTTTATACGAACATCCCAGCTTTCATACAATTCACTTAATACATCTACAATGGCTACGGCAGTTGCGGCGCTGAAAACGAACTGCTCTTCGATCCGGTATTGTGGAGCGCATACGATACTCATTAACAGACTCTCCCCCGGCATTGCTGTCCACTCCCTTCCCCGCTGTCCTTTGCCCTGGGTCTGGTGGGCTGCAAGGATGGTAAGCCCGGGTTGTGCCGTATCGGCATCTATCAGCCGCATGGCATAGTTATTGGTGCTGTCTATCGAATCAAGCTCAATTATAGGCGCATCTAATATTGTCTGTAAGCTTTGCGGCAAGATTTAAGTAATTTTGATGATAAAGGTATTACTCTAACAAAAACAGAATCTAACATTTGGAGAAAATAGTAACGGCACTGCAGGGGCGTAAGAAATCTGAAAGCCGCTTGACCCGCAACAGCAAGCTTTTCAAAACCATTCTTGAAGCAATCCAGGAAAAAAAGGGTACCAATATTGTATCGCTTGATCTTCGAAAGATAGATGAAGCGGTAGCAGACTTTTTTGTACTCTGTGAAGCGCAATCGCATATTCAGATTAAGGCAATTGCAGATAATATCGAAGACAAAGTGTGGGAAGTATGCAAAGAAAAGCCTTATCATACTGAGAGGGGCGATCAATGGACTTTAGTGGACTATGTAAATATCGTGGTACACATCTTCCAGCCCGAACAACGCCATTTCTACAACCTCGAAAGCCTTTGGGAAGACGCGGGGCGTGTGGAGCATAATGATTAATATTGCCGACTCAAAACAAACAGACTAAAACACAAAATGGAAGATAACAAACAACGACCCTTGCCCGGAAACGAAAACAAACCGTCGCGAAAAGGTCCGCGCTTCAATATCTATTGGGTATACGGACTGATCTTCGCGCTGATAGTGCTTCAATTTTATACCAGCAGCGTAAGCACTACTACAACGACAAAGAGTTTTCAGGAGTTCCGGGATGAATATCTGTACAAGGGTAAGGTAGAACAGGTAAAGGTGATCAACGGCAGTGAGGTAGAGGTATATCTTGTGAGTGATGCCCAGCAACAACCGGAAGGAAAAGGTCCGCTTGGCTTTGGCAATAATAATTCCAGCAACACGCCCGCCTTTTATTTTAAAATAGGTTCAGACGAACAGTTTCGAGACGATATGTCCGAGGCGCTGAAAGCCAAACCCGCAGAGGTTAAGGAGCCGAAGATTTATTATGATGTGCGCGGAAACTGGCTTCGCGACATTCTCAATTCTTTCCTTTTCCCGATCATCATCCTCGTTGCCATGTGGTTTCTTATCATGCGCAAGATGGGTGGCGGTGCCCCGGGTGGCGGTGCAGGAGGTATTTTCAATATTGGAAAATCCAAAGCACAGCTTTTTGAGAAAGGTACCCGTGTCAATATCACTTTCAATGATGTAGCCGGACTTGACGAGGCTAAGGTGGAAGTGATGGAGATCGTAGATTTCCTGAAAAATCCCAAAAAATATACAGCACTGGGTGGTAAGATACCCAAGGGCGCATTGCTGGTAGGTCCTCCCGGTACCGGTAAAACCCTGCTTGCGAAAGCCGTAGCGGGAGAGGCTCAGGTTCCGTTCTTCTCCATGTCTGGTTCCGACTTTGTAGAGCTGTTCGTGGGGGTGGGTGCAAGCCGTGTGCGCGACCTTTTCAAACAGGCTCGTGAAAAAGCACCTTGTATCGTATTTATCGATGAAATTGATGCTATTGGTAGAGCTCGTGGCAAAAACGTAGTGATGAGCAACGACGAGCGTGAAAATACACTCAACCAGTTGCTCGTAGAAATGGATGGTTTCAGCGGAGACAGCGGCATCATTGTACTTGCAGCCACCAACCGTCCCGACGTACTGGACACAGCCCTTTTGCGTCCCGGTCGTTTCGACAGACAGATTTCCATAGATATTCCGGATGTAAAAGGTCGTGAGAAGATCTTTGAAGTGCACCTGAAGCCCATCAAAAAATCGAAAGACCTTAATATCACTAAGCTTGCGGTTCAGACACCTGGTTTTGCAGGTGCGGATATAGCAAATATCTGTAACGAAGCTGCGCTGATTGCCGCCAGAAAAGGCAAGGAGGAAGTTGATATGAGCGACTTCAACGATGCCATTGACCGTGTGATCGGTGGTCTGGAAAAGAAAAATAAGATCATTTCTCCTGAAGAGAAGAAAGTGATTGCCTTCCACGAAGCAGGCCACGCTATTTGTGGCTGGTTCCTGGAACATGCGCATCCGCTTATTAAAGTTTCGATTGTACCACGCGGAGTGGCTGCACTTGGATATGCCCAATATCTGCCTAAAGAGCAATATCTGTACACCCTTGAACAAATGCAGGATCAGATGGTTGCGCTGTTTGGTGGACGTGCCGCGGAACAAATTACTTTTGGGAAAGTATCCACCGGTGCGCAGAACGACTTGGAACGTATCACCAAGATGGCTTATAGTATGGTGAGCATTTATGGGATGAATGAAAAGGTGGGTAATATCTCTTACTACGATGGCAATCAGGAATATTCAGCAACTAAGCCATATTCTGAAGAAACTGCCAAACTGATAGATGAGGAAGTTCGTGCGTTGATTGCTGAACAATATGAGCGGGCAAAGGATTTACTTTCGCAACACAAGCATCATCTGAATGCTCTTGCTGAAGAACTGCTGCGTAAGGAAGTTTTGTTCAAAGATGATTTGGAAAGATTGATTGGGAAACGACCTTACGAGGATATGTCGCCTAATGAAGGTATTCCTCCGGTAGCCGGTACGATATCTGAAAACTCGATCGCATCACAATAACCGATAAAAAGGCGATGCTTCTGGCGTCGCTTTTTTATTTTTGCCACAGCCCGATATATGCAGACGTTCAAGACTTCTCCTTCCAGAGAAAAAATCCTTAGCAAGATCCGCAACGGTTTAAACCGTTCAAAATTATCAATGCCTTTCCCTTCTGCAGAGCAGGAAGGTAACCAAACCATTTTCCACAGTGAAGGATTGAGCCCGGAAGAAAACTTTGCCGGAGAATTTATCAAATTGGGAGGAAAGTTTGTTTACTGCGACAGCGAACAGGAGTTTTTTGAAAATATAGAAGGACTTTTTGATAGCCGCGGCTGGACGGAAATGCTTTGCGCAGATGAGCGGATTATGCGGTTGTTTGAAAATAATAAAGTGAGCTTTGTGAAGCCTGCTGACCCTTCCAACAGTATGGCTAATGCTTGTATCACCGGTTGTGAGGCTTTGGTTGCGCGTACAGGTACTGTAATCTTCAGCAGCAAGCAACACTTTGGTCGTACAGCTCCGGTATTTTATCCTGTTCATATCATTATTGCTTATGCCGGGCAGGTGGTGAGCGACATTCAGGAAGGGCTCGATCTAATGAAAAGGAAATATGGTCAGGAAATGCCCTCAATGATGAATTTCAATACAGGTCCCAGCCGCACCGCAGATATCGAAAAAACGCTGGTTGTAGGCGTACACGGTCCCGGAGAAGTATTCTGCTTTTTTATCAATGCTTAGTCTGCATCGGTCAGTTTAATATTCTTGATCGTCAGTTTGACAGTTGTGCCGGTTTCAGGTTCTACTTTGTCAATGTATTCCAATGTTATGTCCATTTCCTCATAACGCTTCAAAATGTCTATTAATTCACGGGTAAGTTCCGTGCCATAGGAACTACGCTCCTTTTTATAGCGCCTATTGAGTTCCTTGGCTTTAGCGCGTCCTATGCCGTTGTCGTCAATAATACATATCAAATGTAAGGGCTCTTCACCCCGGGAGAAGGTTACCGTGAGTTGCCCGCTCTCTTTTTTGTTGAATAGTCCATGATTGATAGCATTTTCAACAAGCGGTTGCAGCAATAAAGATGGTATCAGAATGTGACTGGCAACGAGATCTTCGTCAACTTCTATTTTGTATTGAAAGCCCTCACTGAATCGCGCACGTTGCAACTCGATGTACTGACTGAGAATAGCAATTTCATCTGCAAGCGTAATAAACCGTTCACGCGACGATTTGAGATAGTTACGCAGCAGTTTGGAGAAGTTGGAAACGTGTTCATAAGCGTCTTTGGTCCGCTGCTTGCTAATGAAGAATAAAGCAGTAGAAAGTGTATTGAAGATAAAGTGAGGGTTGATTTGTGAGTGGATGGCCCGCAGTTCAAGTTCGGTCTGCAATCGTCTTTTTTCACTGGCTCTCGCTGCCCTGTTTCTGGCTATAGAAGAGGCGACAAAGATGCTGGCTGCGAATGCAAAAATACCTCCTGCTATAAAAGCGAGCTGCCAACGCGTTTCCTGCCACCAAAGAGGTTGTTTGAAAATGTAGAGTGTCTTTTGTGCGCTGCTTCTGAAGTCATCCTGCGCGTAGTACATCAGTTTGTAAAAGTGGTTAGGTTTTAATTTGTCAGAAGAGATCTCTCCCGATACAGATTCTGTCCATCCATCATTTTCCAGTTTATAAAATAGTTGTGGCGTTCCGGCTCCGTGATAGTTGATTTCAGAAATAGTAAGTCTTGGTGATGTACCTGTTAGTACAGTAGTATCCGTAGTTTTTAGCGGGGTGGAGCGAATGTTTGTAAGGAACTGCATGGACTGTTGTCTCAGGTTTCCGAGTCGCTCAGCTTCCAGTGTTGACGATAGGCTAACAGAATATGTTCCTTTGTCGGTTACCAGATATACTTTACCCGAAGTGTCGACGATGGAATGTGTAATCATTCGATAACATTCCCTCTTATAATTGGCGAGCCAGTTGAAACCTTTTTCTAACAAGGGCTCTTTGGCGAAAGCTACCCCAAATTCTCCTGTGAGTATCAGGTGATCTTTCATCACGAACACATCTGCTGAGTTGAGATTGATGCCGGTGCGTATCCGCTTTAAAGACCGACCATTGGTCAATTTGAACAGTGCACGGTTTGTAAGTATATATACATTACCACGCGGGCTCTCAACGATCTTTTTTATATCTCCAACGATAAGACGTTCCAGCGCTTCATTGTTGAACTTCATTTTCTTCCGCAGGTCGTAAGAGTAGAGGAAGATATTTCGTTGATTGTAGACGCAAAAAAAAGGAACGGAGGATAAGCGGATAAAGCCCCTAGCACGCTCTTTCAAAAACATGATAGATTCGAAATATTTTTCCCGATCGGTTAGAAGATCAACCGTATTTCGGGTAAATACCAGATAACTGTTGTTACTCACGCGATGCATTTGGTACAGATTCTTATAATAAATCTGAGCAAGCGAGTCGTCGAATCGTTCCAGTCGCTTGTCGTTACCATACATGAAGTAGTTGCGTAAGAGCACGTGTTTTTGTTTGAAGATGCTGACAAATTGTTGCCTCGTTGTATCATACTGGTAAGTGCCATTACCGAAGAGATAAATAGCGCGATTTCCACTCATATCAACATACCGCAACGCGCCTGGAGGGGGTGTGCCCGATACCGTCCTGATACGTCCTGCGGTTGCTCTGATAACTTTGTATTTAGCTGCGTTCCACCAATATATGATACTGCCCCGGCGAGTCCCCACAGGAATACAGCCCTTCAGGAAATGCTCCGTGACAAGCCTTTCTTTAAGGACGGAGGTTTTATGTTTTATCCAGATCCCATCGCCTGCTGTGCAATACCATTCTGTGTTCTGAAACTGACTTATGTACGTAACGACTGCTGTTGCAGGGATGTTTAATGGACTGATCGAAATAATTTTGCCACCTCTGATTTTTATATGTGCCCGCTCTGTAATTACGTGCAAAGTTTCTTGTCGGAGATATGCAACGGTGATGTTGCCGGAACCTGTTTTACTGAAATCGATATGGGAAAATTTACCCTTGTGTAGATCGAAAACCCAGACGTCAGACGTCTTTTGTGTATAACAGTAAAGAAGGTTTGATGTGGGCAACAGGGAGTTCCCTTTCGCAAGTATGGGATATGTATCTCTGTCGGATTGCACTGTCTCCACATGCCGGTCGGCATCGAAGAGATGAATTTTCGAAATATTATTGTAATAATAAACCAGCCACAGGTATCCCCCTTGCCCAATCATTGCATGTCGGATGGTAGGTTGACGGAAGGATGGTGCACCGGTAAGAGGTTGTGATACCACCACATTCTTGTGAATGAGGGCTATGTTGAAACGACTATGTTCCACATAAAGAATTACGACACTTTCACCGGATGAAGCAATTGCTACCGGATAAATGTTACTGGACTTGTTGTTCAGTTTTAAAGGATAATAGACATCGTTTTTCAGATACCCGATTTCATGCGCATTGCTGAACAACCAGATTCTGCCAACGTCATCGGGATATAAAGACCAGATATCATTGGATGGCAATCCCTGTTTGGTGGAGAAGATCATAAACCGGTAGCCATCATACTTGGCGACACCATTGTCGGTCGCGATCCAGGTGAATCCGGATTTATCCCTGACCACACTATACACGTGGTTGGAAGGCAATCCGTTCTCTGTGGTGAGATGATAAAAGGCTGCTGAGTCCACACTTGCGTATAGGTTTGACCAACTTAGCAAAAAGGCCATGCAGCTAAGGAATCTCAGCATATTCTTCCGATATTTCAGCAAAATAAAAATTACTATCTTAAAACTTCTTCGTTGTAAAGACACGCCCATGTCACAGTACACAATAACTGCCAATTTTGTAGATCTATTTCAGCGTACTGTTTATCCTGCTGAAGTTACAGTTGAAGGCGGTATCATCAAGTCGGTAAGCAAGACAAGCACCTCGTCTGACCATTTTCTGCTACCGGGTTTTGTAGATGCGCATGTACACATCGAAAGTTCGATGCTGGTGCCCTCTGCATTCGCCAGACTGGCTGTTGTGCATGGTACAGTTGCCACTGTTTCAGATCCTCACGAAATAGCAAATGTATGTGGGGCGGAAGGGGTGCGGTTTATGATTGAAAACAGTAAGCAAACGCCCTTTAAAGTTTTTTTCGGTGCTCCTTCCTGTGTACCTGCTACGGTTTTTGAAACAGCAGGTGCTACGCTTGATGCGAAAGCTGTTGAGGAATTGCTGGCAGATAAAGATATCTGGTATCTGGCAGAGATGATGAATTATCCTGGGGTGTTGCACCGCGATGAAGAAGTGATGGCGAAGATTGCAGCAGCAAAGGCAGTAAATAAGCCCATTGACGGACACGCCCCTGGTTTGAGAGGAAACCTTGTGGAACAATACGCCGATGCGGGTATCACCACCGATCACGAATCATTCACACTGGAAGAAGCGACCGATAAGGTGAAATATGGAATGTACTGTCTGATACGCGAAGGAAGTGCTGCGAGGAATTTTGACGCGCTAATCGATATCATTCGTACAAATCCCTATGCGGTAATGTTTTGCAGCGATGACAAGCATCCTGATGAACTGGTGCTGCATCATATCAACCATCATGTGCGCAGGGCAGTGAAGCTGGGATACGATCTTTTCGATGTATTGCGAGCTGCCAGCATGAATCCTGTGATACATTATGGCTTACCTGTCGGACTGCTGAGAGAGGGCGATCCCGCAGATTTTATTCTGGTAAAAAATCTTAACGATTTTGAAGTGATCGAAACGTATATCTCCGGCGTCAAAGTTGCTGAAAACGGAACAAGTCTGCTTCCTCACATACCGGTATCCCCCATTAATAATTTTAAAGCAAAAACAATCGAGGTCAGCGATCTGGAAATTCCGGTAGTGCCGGATGTAAAACTGGTTCGGGTAATTGATGCAATTGAGGGGCAGCTTGTGACTAACGAGTCTACGGCTACGCCAGTTATAAAAGATGGTTGTCTGGTGAGTGATGTGCAGCAGGACGTATTGAAAATTGCGGTGATCAATCGCTATGAAACTGAGGCAAAGCCGGCAGTAGCTTTTATTAGAAACTTCGGATTGAAGCGAGGCGCCCTGGCTTCAACCGTAGCACACGATTGCCATAACATCATTGTAGTGGGCGCTGATGACGAGTCCATGGCGGCGGCTGTGAATGCGTTGGTCGAAGCAAAAGGTGGTATTTCGGTAGCACTCGGCAAAGATGAGGTGCATTGTATGCCTTTGCCCGTAGCCGGATTGATGACAGATAAGGATGGCTATGAAGTTGCCCGTGAATACTCGCTTCTTGACAAGATGGCAAAGGAACAATTGGGGACTCCGCTAAAAGCACCATTCATGACTTTATCCTTTATGGCTTTGCTGGTGATACCTGCGCTTAAACTGAGCGATAAAGGTTTGTTCGACGGAGCGAAATTTCAGTTTGCGGATCTGCAGATCAAGGTATAGTTTCAATCCATTCAAAAATTACGAAGGGATATACTACAGGTTCGCGCAGAAGTTTTTCCGTGATTTTTGCGTATTGGGAAGGCGAAAGATCTTTCTTTTCATGAAGTACTCTCAGAAAAGTTTTATAGTTGTGTTTCATGCTATCCATATTGGGAAGAAAAATCGGACCCTTTGAATTTGCTTCGCTTCGTTGTGCGAGCTGTTCGCGAAAGAATTTCAGATAGACAAAGTTAGAATCAGGGTTTACCCGATCAAGATTTAGTTCTTCCGTTGAGGTGCGAAAATTCACTTTCTTACAAGCGCCTGCTGCAGATCTGATGTCAACATTAGGAACAGACTTCAGCATGATGTCTGCAATCTCCTGCTCTTTTTCGGAAAGCAAACCATATTGTCCCGACAAGGCGATAAATGCTCCCGTATCGAATGTCTGTTTTTGTCTGCATGAAGCCATCATCAGGATGGCAGAAAGGCTCATCAGAAGGTTTTTCATAAAAAAGGCACGCAATAATCGCGTGCCCAAGTTACAGTTTTTAGCAGAGGACTATGCTTTGTTGTATTCTTTCAGTGCTGCTTCCAGACAATCCATAGCTGCATGGATATCGTCCCCGTTCAATACATAAGCGAGCCGGACTTCATTTTTCCCTTGTCCCGGAGTGGCGTAAAATCCTGCTGCCGGTGCCATCATTACTGTAGCTCCATTGTGAGAAAAATGTTCCAACAACCACTGACAGAATTTTTCACTGTCGTCTACCGGTAGCTGTGCCATAGCATAAAAAGCACCTCCGGGCAAGGGGCAGGTTACTCCTTCCATCGCTTGCAACCTCGATACCAGTATGTCCCTGCGCAGAGTATATTCTTTATGGACGGCATCAAAATAATCGGCTGGCAGGTCGACAGCAGCCTCACCGAGTATCTGTGCAAAGGTGGGCGGGCTCAGACGTGCCTGTGCAAACTTCATAGCCGCGTCGAGCACCGATTGGTTTTTAGTAACAAAAGCCCCGATTCTTCCGCCACAGGCACTGTATCGTTTCGAGATGGTGTCCATCAGGATGGCGTGTTCTTCCAGTCCCGGAATCGAAAGCGCGGATGTATGTTTTCTGCCATCGTAACAAAATTCACGATAAGCTTCGTCGCTAAATAAAAACAGGTTGTGCTTCAGACAAATTTCCTTCAGTACCTGCAATTCCTCATTACTATATAGATAGCCGGTCGGGTTGTTAGGGTTGCAGATCATGATGGCTTTGGTACGCGATGAGACGGCTTTTTCAAAGGCGTCAATCGGCGGCAACGCAAAACCATTTTCTATGCTGGACGGTATGGGAACGACCTTCACGCCGCAGCTTACAGCAAAGCCGTTATAGTTGGCATAGAAAGGTTCGGGAATGATGATCTCATCCCCGGGATCCATGCAGCTCATCATTGCAAAAAGGATTGCTTCAGAACCTCCGGTTGTAATAATGATCTGATTGTGGTTTACATCAATGTTGTTACGTTGGTAGTAGGAAGCGAGTTTTTTGCGATAGCTTTCAAAACCTGCACTGTGAGAGTACTCCAGCACTTTGATGTCTGCATGACGCACGGCGTCCAATATAGCTTTCGGCGTTTCTATGTCGGGTTGACCGATGTTGAGATGATATACCTTAATACCTCTCTTTTTGGCTGCTTCAGCGAAAGGAACCAGCTTTCTGATGGGCGATGGCGGCATTTGTGCGCCTCGTTGTGCTATTGATGGCATGCGCGCAAAATTAGCGTTTCGCAGGAACAAAAATAAAAATGGCTGATGCAGAACACCAGCCATTTCAAGCAAATTGATTGGAATTTTTATTTATTGCTTCGCTTTTACGGTTCCTTTGATCCGAAGTTCATAACGCTCTCCGTCTACGGAGTTTGAGGTCAGAAATACCGTCTTATCAAATGGTTGTCCGCCACGTCCTGCAGTGGTGAATGCCACTTTTATCTTACCGGTTTTTCCGGGAAGGATGGGCTCTTTAGGCCACTCAGGAGTAGTGCAGCCGCAGGAAGCACTTGCATTCTGAATGATCAATGGTTCTTTGCCTACATTGGTAAACTCAAAGCTGTACTCTGCATTAGGACCTTCAGGTACTTCTCCAAAGTCATGAACATCGCCACCTTTGAATTTGAACTTCGGTCCATTGGGATTCTTTTTAGCAGCTTCTTGTGCCATAGCCTGCTGGGGTACGATTGTTGATCCGCCTGCAAAAGCGACACACATCAATGCTACGAGTAGTTTTTTCATAACGCTCTGGAATTTTTACTAGTTGGTCTTAATCATTGAGGTATTTGCAGGTACTGAAGATTCAGGAGCTTTTTCAACATTGCCCTTAATGGTCAGCACCTTGGTTCCTACGTTTGTCTGAACGGTAATGGTCTTAGTAAAAGCGTTCGGACGACCCTGAGTGGCATAAGCTGCTTTTATCGATCCTGTTTTACCAGGCAGAATTGGGTCTTTCGAATAAGAAGGAGTTGTACATCCACAGGAAGGCTGAGCTTTCTGAATGATGATTGGTTCTTTACCTGCGTTCCGGAATACGAATTCGTATTCGGCAGTAGGTCCTTCAGGAATCGTTCCGAAGTCATGAACTTCAGTATCGAATTTTATTGCATCAGGGTTTTGAGCTGTTGCATCAGCAGCGCCATCTGCTGACGGTGCAGCAGACGAAACAGTTGCTGTGCCGGCGGCTGTCACTTCTTTTGCCTGCTTGTCTTTTTTACCTTGTGCAAAAGACGGAGCCGCAACGACCATCAGTAATCCCAGTGAGAGAACAACTTTTTTCATATTTAATTGAAGATTTGACTGTGGAAAATCCAAATTTACAAAATATAGACGTCTCAAAGATGCACCAAAGTTTGTTAAACCCCAGTTAAGAGCGTAAGATTTTTATTTTTGTGCCGAAATGCACAATTTTCTCATCATTCAGACCTCCTTCATTGGCGATGTGGTCCTGGCTACGGCAGTTGCTGAAAAGCTTCATGCTTTCTACCCGGATGCCTCAATAGACTTTCTGCTGCGCAAGGGTAATGAATCGTTGCTAAAGGGACATCCCGTTATCAATCAGGTGCTGATATGGGATAAACAGGAGGGCAAGAAGCGCAATCTGTTGAGAATGGCGCTGCGTGTACGAAGTATGCGATACACTCATGTGATCAACCTGCACCGGTTTGGAAGTACAGGTTTTATTACCTTCCTGTCGGGCGCAAAACATAAGATCGGGTTTGATAAAAGTCCGTTTTCCTTTTGCTATACCAGAAAAGTGGAGCACATTATAGCAGACCCATACACAACACCTGTACATGAGATAGAGCGGAATCAGACGCTGATTGCCGATCTTACTGATGAACAACCTGCTTTGCCGAAACTATATCCAGGCGAAGACGACTATCATAGGGTGAGGGCCCTGCAAATGACCCCATATATTTGTATTGCACCTGCTTCGGTATGGTTTACCAAGCAATTTCCCACTCAGAAATGGATAGAACTGATAGATCATCTTCCTGCCGATCACAAAGTGTATCTGTTGGGTGCGCTTAGTGACGAGGAGATGGCTAAGGCAATTATCAGCAACACCCGTCACAGAAATGTGACCAGTCTTTGTGGTTCTATCAGTTTCCTGCAGTCGGCAGCCTTGATGCAGGGCGCTGCCATGAATTATGTCAACGATTCTGCTCCGCTTCATTTTGCATCGGCTATTGATGCACCCGTTACCGCTGTGTTCTGCTCGACGGTGCCGGCATTTGGTTTTGGTCCTGTTAGAGAAAACGGTAAGGTGGTAGAAATTGCAGAACATCTTTATTGCCGTCCCTGCGGCTTACATGGTCACAAAGCCTGTCCCGAAGGGCATTTTCGCTGTGCAATAGATATTAAGAAGGAGCAACTTTTATGGTGGACTTTGAAGACGACATCCGAAACTGCGTAGAAATTCTTACACAAGGCGGAACCATATTATATCCTACAGACACGGTTTGGGGTCTGGGATGCGATGCGTTGAACAGCGATGCTATTGAGAAAGTATTTGCCATCAAGAACCGTCCCCGTGAGAAAAGCCTGATTGTTCTGCTGGCAGAAGCAAAAGATGTATTGCAATATGTTGCATCGCCGCCACCGGATATTATAGCCATTCTTGAAAGTTTTGAACGCCCCACCACGGTGGTGTACGAACATGCACTTGAGTTTCCCGACAAGGCTGTTCACGAAAATGGAAGTATCGCCATCAGGGTGACCAATGATCCTTTCTGCAAAGCGTTGATCAAACGGTTTCGTAAACCTATCGTTTCTACGTCAGCCAACCTGAGCGGTTCACCCACCGCAGCTACTTTCAGTCAGATTGATGAAATCGTAAAACAAAGAGCAGACTATATCGTCCATTACCGTCGCGATGATGAGAAGATTGCTCAGCCCTCACGATTAGTGAAAATGAACGATGAGGGCGAGCTGACCATATTGCGTCCCTGATTTTTAGAATCCCTTAAGTAGCTTTGCCCCCCATGGATATTTCGTGTACCACGGAAGAAACGGATCTGCTTGCGCATATTGCCGGTGTCGCTGCTCGCCGGCAGACTCCATGCTATTTGATCGGCGGTTTCGTTCGCGACAAGATACTAGGACGCGGTTGTAAGGATATCGATATCGTTTGTCTGGGTAATGGTATCGGACTGGCGCATGATATTGCCGATAGCCTGCAGCCAAAACCGAAAGTGTCTTTCTTCAAAAACTTTGGCACAGCGCATTTCAATTATAAAGGCTTCGACGTAGAGTTTGTAGGCGCGCGGAAGGAAAGTTATTCGGAGCATTCGCGAAAACCTGAAGTGAGTGAAGGATCTCTGGAAGATGATCAGAAGCGCCGCGATTTCACCATCAATGCTTTGGCTATAGACCTTACACAGGAAAACTATGGTAAACTGATAGATCCCTTCGGTGGATTGAAAGATCTTGAAGATAAAATCATCCGTACGCCGCTGGATGCAGATATCACTTTTTCCGACGACCCGCTTCGAATGATGCGTGCGATACGTTTTGCGGCTCAGTTGCATTTTGAAATTGAGCCGGAAACTTTTGCCGCCATACATCGAAATAAAGAACGTATCAAGATCGTTTCGCAGGAGCGTATTACCGATGAACTCAATAAAATTGTGCTTAGCCGTAAACCTTCCATCGGTTTTGACCTGCTGTATCGAGCCGGATTGCTCGCTTACTTCTTCCCTCAGATGATTGATCTGGCGGGTGCAGAATTTATAGATGGCAAAGGTCATAAAGACAATTTCTATCACACACTACAGGTGCTTGACAATGTAGCACAAAGGAGTAAGAGTCTTTGGTTGCGCTGGGCCGCCATCCTGCATGATATTGGCAAACCTGCCACGAAAAAGTTCGATCCGGAACACGGCTGGACTTTTCACGGACATGAAGTGGTGGGAGAACGCATGACGCCAAAGATTTTCAAACAGCTGAAACTGCCGCTGAATGAAAAGATGAAGTACGTGGCAAAACTTGTGTCTTTACATCTGCGCCCCATAAGTCTTACCAAAGAAGAAGTGACGGATTCTGCCATGCGACGATTGCTGTTTGATGCAGGCGAAGATCTGGAGGACCTGATGGTGTTGTGCGAAAGCGATATCACTTCCAAAAACAAGCAAAAAGTAAAGCGCTATCTCGAAAACTTTCAGCATGTAAAAGAACGCTTGCAGGAAGTGGAGGAAAAAGACCGAATGCGCAACTGGCAGCCGCCCATTACGGGAGAGATTATCATGCAGACTTTCAATCTTCAGCCCTCGCGTGATGTGGGTACGATCAAAACCGCAGTCCGCGAAGCGATTCTCGACGGAGTTATTCCCAATGAATTTGATGCAGCTTATCGCTATATGATTGAAAAGGCAGCGGAGCTGGGATATTCTCCGGTGTCTTAATCTGTCATTTTACAACAATCCTGAAACGAGCCGTGGCATCGGGTTGTGGTAGTTCTGTTGCGGTTTGCGGCACCGGTGTCCTTTCCGTGTCGTCGGTTACTGCGGTGACCACAGGCTTGGTCCCCTCCGAAGAAAGTGCAATTGTGATATGAATCGTATCGTCGGCTTTCGTGCGTACAAATTGAGATTCTGTGAGTCCGGTTCCTTCAAAACGATGCCGGGGAGTATCGGTCAAACCTTCGTAAATCGGTGGTACGCCGTAGACATTGCCTTCATAAGCAAATTTGATCAGGCGTTTTTCTGTAGGGGGTGTTGTTGTTTGCGGACCTGAATAACTGGTACTGCTTGATTTTGAACAGGCGCTGAGCAGTAGTGCTGCCGACAGAGTCAATGGTGTAGCATATTTCATGGCAGAAAGACAAATTACGGAAAGTCTTGTAATTGCCGGAAAGAACGAGAATAAAAGAAAAAGTGGGCAAATTCGTCTGCCCACCTTTTCTGAATCTAAAAGGTATATCTCAACGTGGGAACGGGGAAGAATCCCTGCTGATAATTGTAATAAACCACTTGTCTCCGCGGGTCGTAGCTTCTGGAGAATACGTTTTTATTGTTGCTGATATTTTGCAGATCAAGCGAAAACTCAAGCGTGCTCCGTTTGTATTCTCTACGATATCCCAACTTTATATCTACCCTGAAGTACGGATCCTGTTGCTCACTAAATGCCCTGCTTTCATCTAGTTTCAACTGTCCGGAAGTCTGTGTCGCTGCTATATCTACCGGCGAAAAATATCGTCCGCCAATGCTGGTAGCTTTGATGTTGAAGGAAAGAATATTTCCTTTTTTGCCCAGGTTCCATTCCTTTCCTGCCAGCACATTCGCTGCATATCCTGTATTGAAAGCTGTATTGCGCTCTATGCCGTCACTGCCTTTGTATTTGCTGTCGAATACAGAACCGGTGATAAGGAAGTAATACCCCTTATGAAAGAAGCGTTCCAGGGTAAGTTCAATACCATAATTTGTTCCGGTTCCGTTATTCACGAGACTGTCTTCATCTACCGGAGCAAAAGAAGCACCGGTATTGAGTACGGAGAATGAAGTTGGACGCGTTTCAACCGGAACCTGGCTTAATGCCTGATAATATGCCTCAGCCTTTATGCGAAAATGGTCGGTAGCATTCCAATCGTAAGTAAGTACAAACTGATTGCTGCGGGTGAAATCCAGATCTTTGTTGGTTCGCACCGCACCTGTTGATGTTGGTGTCTGAACGAAATAAGTGTAGATGCTTTGTGCCTGATGGTTCAATCCATAACCGATAGCCAGTGCATGTCGGCTGTTGATAGCATAGCGAATGTTGACACGTGGTTCAATGGCACTTTTATCATTCAGTGTTAAGAATTGTCCATGTAAACCTGCTACCGCTGTCAGTTTGTTATTGAAACGATGTTTCCATTGTGCGTAAGCCTGTGCCAGTCCGAAGTTTCCTTTATCGTCTACCCACACCCGATCTATGGTACCTGCAAGAATGTCTTTGTTGAAAAGATCAAAGCTGGTATGATCGTATATCAATCCCGCCTGCAGACTGTTTTTTCTGTTGAATTTATGAACCAGGGTCGCAACTGCAGAAGCCTTTGAGGTTTGCATCTTCGATTCGTCTGAAGGCAATACGATCTCGTTGTTTTCATAAGAAATGGAGTCTCCTTTGAATTGTTCATAGGTGGTTGAATATCCCAATGTGAGTTTGAGCTGCGTTTTTTCTGAAAGCTGATATCCGTAAGACAAACCTGTTATGGTAGTGGCGTACCGCGCATAGAAATTGGAATACGGATCGCCGTAGAGATTTGATTTGTTTGTATCGATATCAGAACCCAAAAGATCTACATTACTGGTACCTGCAATACCGAAAAGTGTGAGTTCTCCCTTCTTCCCCACAGCCGTACGGAATTTATAGTTTACATCCTGATAGATAGGAACTGCAGTACCGGTACCGAATTGCAATCCGAGTTTTTGAAACACTCCAAGAGTGCTATATCTGTAATTGACCAGATAAGATGATTTCTTTGTTTTTGAAATGGGACCTTCTGCACCCAGCTCGAAGCCATTAAAACCCACCTGTGCTACAAACTCCCTTTTGTTGAGATTACCCTCACGCAGACGAATATCAAACACGCCTGCCAACGCATTGCCATATTGGGAAGGATAAGCAGAAGTGAAAAAATCTGATTTATCGATGTTGTTGTTGTTCAGCATACTCACCGGTCCGCCGGTACTTAGCAATGTTCCGAAGTGATTTGGATTGGGAATGTTCAGACCTTCCAGTTGCCAGAGCATTCCGGTAGGAGAATTACCGCGCACGATGATATCATTGCGCGAGTCATTGCCGGAAACCACACCCGCAAAATTGGCTGCCATCCTTGAAGGGTCTCCCAAAGCACCGGCGTATTTTTTTGTTTCTTCCACATTGAACGACCGGGCACTGACCATCGCCATTTCGTTGTTGGTGACGGTTTTGTCTTTAGAGCGGCTGTAAGTAATGTTGACTTCGGAAAGTTCATTGATGTTTTCCTGCAGTGTAAGATTCAATTGTACTTCTTTCCCAGCAGTTACGATGATATCGGGAATGATACGTTGTTCATAACCAAGAAAGCTCACGCGCAATGACTGGCGTCCAATAGGTACACCGTTAAGTCTGAAACGTCCGTCAACCTCAGAAACGGTTCCAATAGTTGGCTGGTTCAGAAGACTCACGGTAGCTCCTGCGATCGGGCTTTTAGAAGCTTCGTCGGTAATGATGCCCGAGATGGTTTGTGTCTGGCTTTGTGCCCCGGCAGGTATTACGCTTAAACTGAAGAAAAAGATCAATAGTGTTTGTGAAAAGGCTCGGAATATTCCGGAAAGGTTGTGTGTGTTTTGAGTGGTCATACAGCAGTGCTTTTGTTGCTGCTGCAAAATTGATGTAGCCTCTATGTGTGATGTATTGACCTGAATCAATAACATCAAAGCTTGCTTATTTATTGATCTGAATCAATGAAGCCTCACGCGATTTCCTGGAAAGACGCGACCGTATTCTGCTTAATGCCTCAGGTGTAATTCCGAGGAACGCAGCAATCATATACTGTGGTACACGTTGTTGCAGACTGGGAAATTGCTCCAGAAAATTCAGATAACGTTCTTCAGGTGTCTGCATCAGGAAGGCGCTGATTCGGTTCGAGAGCATCACAAACAAAGATTCGCCTACCAGTCTGCCTGCACGTTCGCATTCCGGTAATTGCTGATAAAGCCATTGAAGGTTTTCGTAAGAAATATCTACCAGCTCGGCATCTTCTAAAACTTCTGAATAACGGTTAGAAGGCTGACGCGAAAGAAAACTTTCATAGTCGGAACAATAACAACCCTCGTGAAAAAAGGCACTGATATATTCTTTGTCCTCCACTTGATAATACAGGCGAATCAGCCCTCTGTTCACGAATGATACGCGATTTTCTATCTGTCCCGGTTTCAGGATATAGTCTCCTTTTTTGTAAGTTCTAATTTCGACAACCTGTTCGAACAGTTTCCATTTTTCATCGTTGAGTTCGGGAACCAGATTGAAAAAATACTCTTTTACCTGTGCAAGATGATAAGACATAGAAGGTGTACTTTGATGGCAATATTACGGAATTGGAGTAGTGGGTATTGAGTGTATAAAGATGAATTCCTATAAAACGAGAAACAATATTTCTTGGTATAGCAAGCTGAATGCCTGAATTATCAACGGTTTTCACCGGCGCGATGCAGCTTCAAATTGCGCTCATTCTTTCGTTTTATTGCACTATTAACAAAACCCGGCCCTTCAGACCCGTGTATCTACCTATATTTGTTTCCCATTTGAAAGATAATAAATGAGTTTACCCTCGTTATCCCTCAGGCGACCGGTTCTTGCCATCGTCCTGAATATCATCATAGTCATTTTCGGTGTTATTGGTTTCAGTTTTCTGGGAGTTCGTGACTATCCCTCTATTGACCCGCCGATCATCAACGTGCGCACTTCGTATGCCGGCGCGAACCCGGATATCGTGGAGTCGCAGATTACCGAGCCGTTAGAGAAATCAATCAACGGTATTGCTGGGATTAAAAACATTTCTTCGACCAGTGCGCAGGGTAGCAGCAACATTACGGTAGAGTTCGACCTTGGTGTTGATCTGGAGGCGGCTGCCAATGATGTGCGCGACAAAGTATCGCAGGCACAGCGCAATCTGCCGCAGGATATTGATGCCCCTCCGGTGGTATCCAAAGCCGATGCAAGCGGTCAGCCGATCTTGTCGATGACGGTGCAAAGCGATACCAAAAATCAGCTCGAACTTACCGAATATGCTGAGAATGTGCTGGTGGAGCGTTTGCAGACAATTCCCGGCGTGAGTGGTATCAACATCTGGGGACAGAAACGATACTCCATGCGACTCTGGCTAGATCCCTTACGAATGGCGGGATACGGCATCACGTTTCAGGACATAGAGCAGGCGCTCAATCGTCAGAATGTTGAGCTTCCCTCGGGTAAGATATCGGGTTACAACACGGAACTTTCTGTGCGCACCTTCGGGCGACTGCAAACGGAAGAGGATTTCAACAGACTGATCGTAAAGAATGTTGATGGAGTAGACATTCATCTTAGCGAGATAGGCGAGGCGGTACTCGGACCCGAGAATGAAGAAACCGTGCTGAAGGAAAGCGGTATTCCGATGATCGCGCTGGCAGTGACACCCCAACCCGGATCGAACTATGTAGCTATTGCTGATGAATTCTATAAACGTTACGAAGCACTCAAGAAAGATATTCCGGAAGATTTCAAGGTGGATATTGCGATGGATAATACCGTCAATATCAGAAAGTCTATCTCGGAAGTGGAAGAAACCTTGTTGATCTCTTTCGTGCTGGTAATCCTCATCATCTACCTCTTTTTCCGCGACTGGCTCATTGCCTTCCGTCCGCTGATAGATATTCCGGTGAGTCTGATCGCTGCATTCTTCATCATGTATATCTCGGGTTTTACCATCAATATCCTCACACTGCTTGCCATTGTACTGGCTACAGGTCTGGTGGTGGATGATGGTATTGTGGTAACGGAGAATATCTATAAGAAGATTGAAGCCGGGATGGAGAAACATCGTGCGGCAAGAGAAGGTAGTGAGGAAATTTACTTTGCGGTTATCTCTACTTCCATCACCCTGGCGGTAGTATTCCTGCCTATCGTTTTTCTGGAAGGTTTTACGGGAAGATTGTTCCGTGAGTTTGGTATTGTGGTAGCCGGAGCGGTTTTGGTTTCGGCTTTTGTATCGCTGACTTTAACACCTGTTTTGAATGTTTACTTAACCCGCAAAAATCATAAACCTTCCAAATTCTATCTGCGCACAGAGCCATTCTTTCAAGGTATGGAACGTGCCTATAAGAAAGGCCTTGTATGGATCATGCGGAAGAAGTGGGTGGCATTTGCCGGTATCGCTGTATCCATCGTGCTAATCTTTTTCCTTGGAGCAGGGTTACAAAGTGAGTTGGCTCCGCTGGAAGACAGAAGTCGTTTCCGTATGCAAGTGTCGGCGCCTGAAGGTACTTCGTACGATGCGATGGATGCCTATATGAATACGCTGGTGCAGACCATTGTTGATTCTGTTCCGGAGCGTCGTGTAGTACTGTCGGTAACAGCTCCCGGCTTTACGGGGTCGGGTGCGGTAAACACAGGTTTTTTAAATGTGCGACTGGTAGATCCTGATCAACGCGAGCGTAGCCAACAGGAGATTGTGCAGGCGGTAAACCGTGCTATTGCCCCGCATAATCTTGGAAGAGCTTTCGCCATACAGGAGCAGACCATTTCGGTGCAAAGAGGTGGTAGCGCTTTCCCGGTAGCTTATGTTTTGCAGAATATCGACTTTGAAAAGCTTTCCAAAGCACTTCCTGAATTTCTTGATGCTGCCAATGCCCATCCTACATTTCAGGGTGTAGATGTGGATCTGAAATTTAACAAACCGGAACTAACGATCTCCATTGATCGTGCGAAAGCATCGCAGATGGGCGTGTCGGTTGCAGATGTTTCGCAAACCCTGCAACTGGCGCTGAGCAACCGCAGGTTGGGCTATTTCACAAAAAGCGGAAAGCAATATCAGGTAATAGGGCAGGTGGAACGCAGCGAGCGTGACGACCCTAATGACCTCAGTCGCTACTATGTTCGCAATGCCGATAATCAGCTTGTTTCCCTTGAAAATCTGGTGGTGAAAGAAGAAACGACAAGTCCTTCGCAGATTTATCACTACAATCGCTATAAGTCGGCAACTATTTCGGCTAACCTTGCGCCGGGTAAAACTATTGGAGACGGTATCAAGGCGATGAATGAGATATATACTCAAATGCAGCAAAAGAAGGTAATGGATGAATCATTCACTACTTCACTGGCGGGTTCGTCCAAAGACTATCAGGAAAGCTCTTCCAATACCGCTTTTGCATTTATGCTGGCGCTGGTGCTGATCTATCTGATCCTTGCGGCACAGTTTGAAAGCTTCATCGATCCGTTTATCATCATGCTTACGGTACCGCTTGCCATTGCGGGCGCTGTATTATCGCTGTGGATGTTTGGTCAAACGCTAAATATCTTTTCCGAGATCGGCATGATCATGCTTATTGGATTGGTAACGAAGAACGGTATCCTGATCGTGGAATATTCGAATCATATCCGAGAGAAAGGATCTTCAGCGGTGAAGGCAGCGATCTATGCAGCATCCATGCGTCTGCGCCCGATCCTGATGACTAGTCTGGCCATGACTTTCGGAGCGTTGCCGCTGGCACTGTCTTTGGGTGCCGCATCAACAAGCCGTATTCCACTGGGTATTGTGATTGTAGGAGGCGTACTGTTCTCTTTGATCCTGTCATTATTCATTGTACCTGTTATGTATACCCTTTTATCGCGAAGGAAAGTAAAAAAGGTAACCGCGATTGAAAAACTGGGAGATTAAGCATGAGGACTGTTTTATTCTTTTTTTGCTGCTGTATTTTTTTGCCTGCATTTGGTCAGGCTGGCTTCGGCAATGAACGGTTGACGCTTGAGGACGCTATTGCGCGGGCACTGGAGCACAACTTTGATATACGTGTATCCACTATCACTGCGGGGCAGGCGGCAGCAAACAATACCGCGGGTAATGCAGGGCTTCTTCCCAATATTAATGGTACGGGCGGTATCACTACCGGTTTTTCAAATACCCGCATTGAATTTGCAGACGGCCGGATTCAGGAGGTAAACAATGCACAGACGCTGAGTTACAATGCCGGTGTTACCGCGAACTATACCGTGTTTGCTGCCGGAAGAGCCTGGCTAATACGCAAACAACTCCGCGCAAATGAACAACTGGCTTTGGTGCAGGTCCGTGAGCAGATTCAAAGACAAGTTGCTCAGGTAGTACAAGCTTATGCACGTGCAGTATGGCAACAGCAGCAGAGCATGGCAATTGATACCGGACTGGCATTGGCTAAAACACGCATGGTGCTGAGCAGGGTGAAATTTGAAACAGGTGCTTCTGCAAAATTTGATTTTCTGCAGGCAAGAGTAGACTATAATGCGCGCCAATCGGATTCTCTCTCTCAACTTGCAGCATTGAATGCAGCATTTGCAGACCTCAATCTGCTGATGGGTGCAGATCCATACAAAACCTATCACCTCGATGATAGTCTGGAAGTAAATACAGCGCTGACGCCTTCCGACCCGGAACGTCTTCGCAGTAATAACCTCTCGCTGGAGATAGCACGCAGAAATGTAGACCTTGCAAATCTCGATACGAGAATATCACGGACTTTTCTCTTGCCTTCTTTAGATGCAAACGTGGGTTACGGTTATAACAAAACACGGAGTCAGTCGGGGTTTGCACTGTTCAATCAAAGTTTTGGTCCCACAGGCGGACTGAACCTTAACATCCCGATATTTCAGGGAGGAAACCTCCGTCGCCAGGTGAAAGTGGCTTCTCTGGAGGAGCTAAGACAGGAAGTGTTACTGGCAAAGCAGAGTACAGAGGTGGGACGTCAGTATCGTACTGCATGGAAAGATTATGAAATGTCTGTTGCAGCATATCGTCTTGAGCAGGAAAACATTCAGTATGCTAAAGAGAATATGGAAATACAGAAAGCTAGATTCAGGGTGGGTATAGCTACCACGCTCGAGACCCGCGAAGCTGAAAACAGTTATGTGCAGGCACTTATCAGATTATACACTGCCGCATACAATTTGAAAGTAAATGAAACGAGAGTACTGGAACTAGAGAGCAGACTGGCAAACTAATTGTCCTTCGCTTTCTCAAAAAACTTCAAAACAAACCCGCCGGGAATACATCTCTGGCGGGTTACTTGTTTTCTATAAGGCTTAGACTTTACAACGGCGCTACTTTCTTCAGCATATTCCTGGCATAAAAGTTTTGTTGTTGAAAGTATTTTGTAACCAAAACGACTAAACATGAAAGCAATTTTCGCCTGGACACTCGCAGCCTGCACACTTGTAGCCTGCAATGAAAGTCAAACAGATAGCACCACAACAACAGATTCATCTGCCCTTATGACTACTCCTGTAGAAACGGCTCCTCCAGCCGCTGCTCGTGTACACAGTGAGGGCGACGTTAGTTATAACGGCGGAAGAGTACGGGTTTATCGCAATAACTCCTGGGAGGATGCCAACGACGATGTGCGTCTGGACAATGGAGTGGTGATTTATCGTGATGGCAGGGCTATGCGCGATGGCAATGAAGTGGAACTGGAAGACGGTTATACTGTGGATCGGGATGGTAATGTATGGGACAGAACGGGTAACGCCGTGAGCGATGCATGGGATGCTACCAAACATGGCGTAAAGAAGGCAGGTAAAGCAGTAGGAAATGCTGCGGAAAAAGTTGGCGAAAAGGCGAAAGATATAGTTGACTAAATAAAGTTTTTTACATGGTTAAGAAGAAAGGGGGGCCGGCACTGTCGGATCTCTTTCTTCATTGTAACAGCAGATAGATTGAGCAATTAGTAATTGGAGAAATTGATGGGCAATTTATAGTCAATCGGAGTTACATACTTTCCTTTTTACTTATAAAATATATTTTTGAGAGTATGAAAAACCATTTTACACTCTTACTCTTATGTATTTCCCTGATGGGAAAATCTCAATTGAAGGTAGTCGCCGAAAGCCCTGTTTTTGAGGAACCTGAAAACGGCGAAGTTTTACTGGTAAACATGAAAGACGGTGCATCAGCTTATGTGCACCTTACAGCGAAATCGGGGCTAAGTCTCAGAATCTTCGACGCACAGCACAAACAAACGCTTGCTACGAAACTTGAACCAGATTATGGCCGGCTGAAAGGCATGAGCTTTAAAGGCGCCTGGGAGCTCAACAATGAACTGACGCTTTTTATTTCGGAGGTGGAGGATAAGGAACCTGTGTTATATAGACTTAGAATTGACAAGCAGAATGGTAAACTTAAGGAGTTGAAAACACTTGCTGCACTTAAAGCCATCAATCTTGGTCAGGGATATGCCATGGCATTTGGCAAAGCAGTGGCACCTGATTTCCTGGTGAGAAAAGATCTTTCCTCCGATCACTATGCGGTAGCTCGATTCAACAGTTTTGAATCTGAGCGAGACAAAAGAGTAGAACTGATCCAATATACTCCTGACGGCACAGAGAAAGGCAGAGTATTCCTTTCATCTCCCGGTGATAAGTACAAATACACAGAAATCTTTGACGTATTGGTGGACGGAGATGTCGCTTATGCACTTCTCTTTTCCTACAATACACCAGCCTCCGGCGGCGCAGCTAACGAATTACTGCTGGCAACCGTGCGTAACAATGAGGTGAGTTATTCCAATGTAGGACAAGCCATAAAGAGACGTATCAATTCCGGTAGCTTGCATAAAAATCCTTCGACAGGAAATATATTGTTTGTAGCGAAAGAGCATCTCAGCACAACGCGTGCGGGTTGGCAGAAATTCAGGGAAAATTATGCCGTCTCCATCAACAACCTGAATCTCAGTACTGGTGAAGTAAGTCGGGCAGTGGAACTTCAAACATCCGGCTTGGTTCCTAAGTATCGTAAACTTTATAAGACAGAAAAAGATCTTGTCCTTGGTTTCGACCAACTGGTGCAAAATCATGACGGAACATTTACCATTATGATGGAGTACATTAAAGAGGTTGTAAGCACCAGCAGGGGCATGTCAGGCATTCCGCTTAGTTCTTCTGTCAACACTCGCTCGCAGGTGTCACTGGGTCCTTCAGGAATACTGACTTATGATGGGGACGGGAAGGAACTTGAAATTGCGCTTGTTCCGAAATCTTATTCATTGATGGTTCGCTCCGGAGCTCCTCCCGTAGCAGGAGATATTGTCATGAATGCCGGTAACCAGTTTAAAGGAGCTTCATTTGCGAAGATGAAAAACAAGTCTTATGCCTTCATCAACGACATAGAGGAAAACGAAGAGCGTATTCAAAAAGGGAAAATTACTACAATCGCGGGCGTAGGCGAGTGTGAAGCCTGGCAGTACGATCTTAGTACACAGGTATCTGCTGCTTTGCCTATGCCGCAGAGAAGCAAAATTTTTCCCCCTGCCGGAAAGAAGGAAAAGAATCTAATGATGGTCGGTGTTTCGCAACTGGATTATGAACGCAATACACTGATGACTTTGAAGGTGAACAAGAACGGTGCAAGTGTCGTGTGGTTGACGGAATAGCTTTTGGTATGATTGTTTAATTAAAGAATGCAATGAATTGATTTCATTGCATTCTTTAATCGCGTAAGGTTTACTTTCCCAATCTTGTCTGCAAAGGGGAGGTATTCCCAAAGTGCAGCGGAACCATACCCGGAATAAATTTCATAATCTAGCAGTTTATTCTTGATTGCGGGATCAGTATTCAACAATTCTTCTGCTTCTTCTTTGGTTTTGATATTGTCCAAAATAAAGATGCCCCGATAATTCAGGTCACTTTTTCTTGAAGGACTTAATGCGGTCCGCTTTGCTTATGAGATATGGATGTGTATTGCTTCACCATCTTCGCTGACTGGGTAGGTGCGTATGCCTTCCTTCGCCGGACCGGCTTTAAGACTTCCGTTTGATACATCAAACTGGCTGCCATGCCAGGGGCATTGTACTGTGCCACATGCCAGACTGCCTGCAGCCAACGAACCACCCCGGTGCGGACAACGATCGTCGAAAGCTATAAAGCTGCCATCTGTTTTTGTGAGTACAATTCTTCTGTCGTCAGCATGTATCAGCATCATCTGACTTTCGTCCAATTGAGGTTTTTCAATGCTAATGTTACCTTTATCGGCCTTTGCCCATATTTCTTTCCATTTCCCCGCACCTGCATACCGGATGTCCACTCCGATCTGATTTCGGTAAACAAGCGTCCCTCCCAGAAAGCCGGAGATGCCCATCAATATCACTCCCAGACCTTCTATTGCCAGTAGCTGTAATAGTTCTGTTGTGTTATTGCTGCGAATGATTAGCGCACAACCAAAAAGTAGTAGCACAATCGTATTGAGCACTCCATGTTTGATGCCTCGTGTCCGTGCGGAACTTTTAGGCGGAACGGTAGATAACAGATCAATCACTCCGGGGATCGCTGCGAGCAATCCACCCGCTATTCCCGCTATGGTCAGGAAATATGCAGTTTGTGAAAGCGCATCATTGCCATAGAAATAAAAGAGCAGATCGAAGATCAAAGCTCCGGTGAGAAATGCTATGGGGAATGCAACCAGTATTGGATGGACAGGATGTGTTTTGAAATGAATCCGGCTTCTCATGAAGCATTGTTTTCTTTCAAAAGCATAAAAACCGAACCGCGACGTCTCTGGTCATTTCATTTCTGCGTTTTACCCATTAAAGCGCGTTATTTTTACAACAATAGCACCACTATGTTTCGCAGACTCATGACAACAGGATCTCTGGCGGTATTGTGCTTTGCATCCTGTAAACACTCTCCGCAATACACGACTCCTGTTACTCCCGAGGATAATTTTCCTCCGGAGGTTGGTAAGATCATCACAACAAAATGTGCTACTGCAGGTTGTCATAATGCTGCGAGCTACCAGACATCCGGAGGTGGTTTGCTGCTCGATAGCTGGCAGCATCTTTTCGACGGCGGTAACACAGGTGCTGTGATCGTTCCTTTCAGTCCGGAGAACAGCTCACTGCTTTACTTCACAAATGCTCATGAAGATCTGGGGCCGATTCCGCCGGATGAGATGAAAATGCCTTTGAATAGTCCCTCTCTTAGCAGAGAGGAATACATAACACTGAGAGATTGGGTGATGGCAGGTGCTCCGGATAAAAGCGGGAATATACCCTTTGCTTCGAATGCTGCCACTCGTCAGAAGGTATATGTACTGCATCAGGGCTGCGATTATGTATCGGTGATAGATGCAGAAAAGAACGTGGTGATGCGATGTATTCCGGTTGGTATTTTACCAACAATAGAAACGGGATATTCGTTTAAGATTGCTTCAAATGGTTTGGGCTATGTGAACTTCTGGAGCAGCGAGGTGTTTCAGAAAATTGATACCAAAACCGATCAGGTGATCGAACAATTTAGCGGAGGTTATCCCAATTCAAGTGGTATGTTGATGTCACCCGATGGCAATGAGCTTGTACTCAGCAATAGTTTTATGAATGCTTTGCTTCGTGTTCAGACAGAAAGCGGACAAATGCTTGGTACGTACGGAAGTGGAATGACAGCGCCGCATGGTGTAGCTGCAAACAGACATTTTGATACTTTTTTCGTTACAGAACAATATGGCAACGCAGTATACAAGCTTTATGCTGGCGGTCAGAAAAAAATAAGTGTGGACGACAGAACACCTTCTGGTAGTGGAGGCCCAGGTGTGTATAATATCGTGATGAGCCCGGATTTTTCACGCTACTTTGTTAGCTGCCAGCATTCAAATGAAGTCCGCGTGATGGATGCCCGTGCTGATACACTGATTGCAGTAATACCGGTGGGGAGCAAGCCGCAGGAGCTCCTTGTGTCGCGCTCAAAACCTTATCTGTTTGTAAGCTGTGAGGAAGATCCTAATATGCTTTCGCTCTTCAAAGGTTCCGTTTATATCATCAACTACAATACATTTCAGATCGTAGAGCGCATTGCTGAGCGGTTTTACATGCCTCATGCAATGGCTGTTGATGATGTATTCGGAAAGCTTTTTGTCTTTAGCAGAAATATTGATCCGGAAGGGCCTGTGCCGCATCACAATTCCTCGGTTTGCTCCGGCAGAAACGGTTACTATAGTGTTTATGATTTTTACAATCTTCAGCCCGTTAACAATAAACGTTACGAGATTACCATTGATCCTTTTGCGGCAGATACAAGGTTTAAATAAAAGAGAGCGTCTTTTAAAGGACGCTCTCTTTTTTAATATCAGTCTGTGTGAATTTTATTTCACCACCGTAATTTTCTGCTGACGAACTGCATCATCTGACGCAATCTTCACAACATAAGTTCCGCTGGCAAGTTCACTGACATCGAAAGTTATCTTTCCGGTTGCATTCTCCGACTGAATATTTTTAACCATCCTTCCCATCATATCATACACATCAATGGTTGTCTTTTTGCCGGCGGGAATTCCTTCAACAATCACCATATCTTTTGCCGGATTCGGATAAATGTTCATTGCCGACAGCAGGGTATTGTTCACACCGGTAGTGTTGTCAATAGATATATCGTCAATATACAGGTTGTTTCCATAACCGCTTGTAGTCAGAAACTGAATCATTACATCGCTCATACCTGCATAAGCTGCCAGAGATACAGATTCTGTTCTCCAGTCAGAAGCAGAAGACGGTGTATAAGACGTCGTTGAAGCTGGTACAGTTGCCAGGCTTGAACCCGACTTGTGAAATACTTGTGTCCAGGTTTGCCCACAGTCTGTGGATACGTTTATAGTCAGCGCATCATTTGTCGAAGCATCATATTGAGCATAAGCTACGCTAAAATTAAGCGTCACTTGTGCGCTGGCTGAAGAAAAGTCAATTCTCGGTGTGATCAGATAATCGCGTTGACCGGCAATGTCTTCTCCTCCATCAAAATTGTTCATCTTTATACACCCTCCATTAGCATTATGGTATGACATTTCATTGTGGAAGTTATGTCCGAGATAAGTCCATCCTGATGGTGGAAAGACTGAAGAAGAAAAATGCTCGTGAAACGGATATGTCGCCACAGGATCCAACACTCTGAAAGCACCTGCTTTTTTGTTGTTTGCCGGATTAGCATCATTCGTATTGTTGGGGTTAACTGCTTCCACAGAAAGTTCATGCGCTCCGTGGGTCACGTTTACAGAAGGTAAAGTCACTGATGTAGAAGCGCCCGGAGCGAGCGAACCATTCCAATTGTAAGTGTGTGTAGTTCCATTGTCAATCTGGTAGTTGATGGTCACGCTGCTGAGCGTATTTGCTCCTGTATTGGTAAGTGTCACTACCGGTGCAATAGAGTTATCACAAACATTAAACGAGGGATGATAAAAATCCGGTACGAAACTGTACAGTGTCGGAGCAGTGATGGCTGTTATAGCCGCATCATCATTTACTCCCGCTGATGGATCAATGCGTACCACAGTATTTTGGGTGTTGTTTACAAACCAGATTTTTCCGTCATGTCCGATCTTCAGGCCCATCATACCTGTTTGTCCCGTAGCAATGACTCCCAGTTTTGACGGCGTTGTTCCTGTAATATCATAAACATGAATGTCTCCGTTTGCATTATCTCCAACGATCAGGCGACCATTATAAAGATCAATACCGCAGGGTTTCGTGCTATTGAATGAATCCAGCACTTCAACCGTAGCACCTGTTACATTCCAGTATCCGGCCAACGGCTCTGCGCCCGAAGCAGGTACTGTCAATGTACCGGCGATGGTGCCGGTATTCGTATTGACTCTCTTCAGTTTTTTCGCTCCGGCGTCTATGATATAAAGCCAGCCTGTGCTTTTGTCTTTAATCATATGCCCGGGCAAATTAGCTTCACGTGTAAGCGTTACATCTGAATATCGCCATACCCGTCCATTGGAATGATCGTCATATCCGGGGCTGTGGTGCATGCCGAAATCGTATTTGCAGAGATTGCCATTATGACCATCGAATACCCAGTAAGCACTTCCTGTATCGTGGGCGATGCCCATGCTGAACGGACTTTGATGTAGCATATCAAGGTGGCTGCCCAGTGGTTTATACCCAACCCAGTTGTTTTGAAACACTCTGGCAAAAATGGCTGTGTCGGAAGACCAGAGTGCCGGTCCCATAAACGTGGAACCCGGTCCGACAGTGTTTAGTATTTCGTTGGTATTGGCGAACTCTCCTTTTTCTCCAAAGGCTATGGCTGAAGGATAGATCATAAAATGCCCGGAGTGACTGTCCTGCCGATACTGTGTAGACTGACCGGTTTCTCCTGCATTATAAATGATCACATTGCTCCCGCCGTTCGCAGTTCCTCGGTTGACGATCCAGAGCTCGTTGGTAAAAGGTTTGAAATCCAGGTCACGAGGCTGGCTTACCTGATTGCTACTGTTGGCTATTACCGTATAGGTGGGTGTGCCCGTGAGGTAATTGTCAATGAGGTTCTGTGCATTGGCCTGAAGTGTACATCCCCCCAGTGCAAGGGCAAGTAATTTTTTCGACATGATTAGTGGGTATTATCCTTCTAAACTACGCAAGGTGGCTGTTATATCCAAAATGGAAAATTCAAGGTTGAGTGTCGTCGCAGAAGGAGTTTTCGACAATAAAAAAGCCGATCCAGGAATGGACCAGCCCCTATAAACCCTATCACCTTTTCTTGCTCGTCAAATACGTTTCTCTATGAGTCAGCTCTGTACAAAGGTAACATGCTGATTGTCCGTCGATCGTGACTGTTATCACAAAAAAATCAGTGCGGCAACCTTTCCCGTAAACGTCCATATACCCAGGTTCCCAGTATGGCGCTCAACAGCGTAATGATTATGACAAAAGCACCGCTGCCAATCTGCGCAAACAATGGTCCGGGACAAGCCCCTGTCATTGCCCAGCCCAAACCAAAGATGAGTCCGCCGTAGATTTGACCTTTGTTGAATTTCTTTGGATGAAACTGCACTACTTCACCATCGAGTGTTTTGAGCTTTAATTTCTTTATGAAGAAAACAGAAAGCGCTGCCACGAATACCGCAGTTCCGATAACCCCGTACATGTGAAAACTTTCCAGCCGAAACATTTCCTGAATGCGAAACCAGGAAATAACCTCCGCCTTTACCAGGGTGATGCCAAACAATATTCCTACCAACAGATACTTCAGGTTGTGATACCATTTTTCCTTTATGGAAGAATCGTTAATACACATGGTATCCAACGACCGCACTTCGTAATCGGTATCCAGTGGAGTTTGATTGCTATTGCTATGCATGTTTTGTCGAAAATTTAGAGAGAAAGGATGATAGGTAAAATAAAGTTCGCCATCAGAAAGCCACCCGCCATGAAAGATATGGTGGCAATTAATGAAGGCCACTGCAGAGTACTGAGTCCCATGATGGAATGACCGGAAGTACACCCCCCGGCATAGCGTGTACCAAAGCCAACCAGAAATCCACCGATAACCATTAGTATAAATCCTCGCACAGTGAACAGACTGTTCCATGAAAACAGATCATCAGGGACGAGCCCTGAAAAGTTGGTAATCTTATGTGCTGTGAGATCCGCAGCAAGCGTTGGAGCAATATCTATGGGTTCTGATGAGCGTAGTAGAGTAGAAGCTATAACAGCACCTACGATAATACCTCCGACAAAGAATAAATTCCAGGCCTCTTTTTTCCAGTCGTAACGGAAGAAAGGAATTCTTCGGGGATAGCAGGCTGCGCAAATATGCCTTAGGTTGGCAGAGATTCCGAAATGCCGGTTGCCGAGAAGCAAGAGTACAGGCACGGTAGACCCAATAAGTGCACCAGCCACATACCATGGCCACGGTTGCTGAAGCAATTCTATCATGATTTTTTTCACTAAAAAATTCTCAGGAATGTTGTTGAATGATGTGTGCGAGTTGCCTTGTCGGTACGACACCGCTTTGTCGCCAGAGTATCTTTCCGTTTTTGAAAAGTATCAATGTGGGAACACCCTGAATATTGTACGCTGCTGCAGCTTCCGGATTTCGATCAACATCAATTTTCAAAATCAGTGCGCTATCTCCGACAATCTGTTTCAGTTCGTGCAATATGGGTTGCATCATTTTGCAGGGGCCGCACCAGGTGGCGAAAAAATCTACCAGTATAGGTTTGTCGCTTTGAATTATTTCCTGAAAGCTTTTCATAGTTTGAATGATTTGGTAAAGAGATGACCGGGAGCACTTTCAGTAATGCTCAAAAGGTCATGCCTCGGTGTTTGTTCTAAATCAATTTATCCGCACAAAGTATCTTTCTACAACAACGTGGTAGGACATACATAGTCTGTTATGTGGAAGCGACCACTCTGCTTGATGGCAGTAAAACCACCTTTTACATCAATTAGATTATTAAAGCCTCGCGCGCGCAATATTGAGGTGAAGATCATGGAGCGATAACCACCTGCACAGTGCACGTAATAGGTCTTGTTCTTGTTTATCTGCGACATGCTATCATTGATGTAATCGAGCGGAACGTTTTCGGCGTTTACAATGTGCTGGCTGTCGTACTCGCTTTTTTTGCGTACATCGAGAGTGTTTACAGGTTGTGACTGCTGGATTGCTGCTAGTTCTTCTGCAGAAATAGATTGAATCGAATCGATTTCCTTTCCCACATTTATCCAGCTTTGAAAACCTCCCTCAAGATAACCGATGGCGTGATCGTAACCTACACGAGCCAAACGGGTTATTACTTCTTCTTCTCTGCCGGGTTCTGCCACGATCAGGATGGGCTGTTTGATGTCTGGAATCAATGTCCCTACCCAGGGAGCAAAGCTGCCATCAATACCGATGTTGATGCTGTTGGGAATGAATCCTTTTGCAAAGGTCTGAGGGTCTCTTGTGTCGAGGATCAGCGCATTTGTTTCGTTGGCTGCTGCTTCGAAAGCATCAGGAGAAAGCGCGTGTTGCCCTCTCTCAAGCACTGTATCAATGCTATCGTAGCCTTTTATGTTCATCAGTACGTTCAACGGAAAGTATTGCGGCGGCGGCATAAGTCCGGTTGTCACCTCTTTGACAAACTCTTCTTTGGTCATATCCGGACGAAGGGCATAGTTCATTTTCTTTTGGTTGCCCAGAAGGTCAGTAGTTTCCTTGCTCATGTTTTTGCCGCATGCACTTCCTGCACCATGTGCCGGATATACAATTATATCGTCGGGCAGGGTCATAATTTTATTGCGTAGTGAATCGTAAAGCAATCCTGCGAGCTTGTCCTGAGTAAGATCGGGAATCACCTTCTGTGCGAGATCCGGACGACCGACATCTCCAATGAAAAGTGTATCGCCGCTGAACAGTGCTGTTTCTTTCCCGTTTTCATCAATCACCAGAAAGCAACTGCTTTCCATAGTGTGACCAGGCGTGTGCAATACGCGAATCTTTATTTTACCGAGAGGAAATTCCTGATGGTCTTCTGCAATGATGGCATCAAAGCCGGGCTTGGCCGTTGGTCCATATACAATCTGCGCACCGGTTTTCTTCGCAAGATCTAAATGTCCCGAAACAAAGTCTGCATGAAAATGTGTTTCAAAAACATACCGGATCTGCGCATTGTTTTTGGCTGTACGAGCAATGTACGGTTCTACCTCTCTCAACGGATCGACTACTGCCGCTTCGCCATTGCTTTCAATGTAGTATGCGCCTTGTGCGAGACAACCGGTATAAATTTGTTCGATGATCATGTTCGTCTGATTTTTTACAAAGTTGCATTTTGAAACAGACGAAAAAGGTGACCTAGATCACAAATACAAACTCGAATAAAATTCTCTTACCAGAATATAGATGCCCATGATCAGTACAAACCAGCCGAAGCCTTTCTTTAGTTTTTGCCCGCTGATCTTTTGACCCAGAAAGGCGCCCACAAAAAGACCTGTTATAGACAACGCTGTTATAGTGAAGAGTAATTGCCAGTCCATGTCAGATTTGTCCAGATCGCCTGTGAAACCGATGAGTGAATTCATGGCAATGATCAACAGAGATGTGCCGATGGCTTGTTTCATCGGCAATTTCAACACCAGTACCAAAGCAGGTATGAGCAGGAAGCCGCCACCTGCACCCAGAAAGCCTGTGATAAGACCTATTGCAATTCCGTATAAAAGCAAATGACTGTAAGAATATTGTTGCGTATGGTCTTGAAGTTCCGGTTTTCGATTTCGGATCATAGAAAGAGAAGCTGCGAGCATTAATGCTGCGAACAATGTCAGCGTTGCAGTGTTTTTACTTAGCGTGAATGTTTCTGAAGCAAACAGGATATCCGGAATGGTTGGAAGCAAAAGCCTTCGCACGATCAGAACGGTTGCCACCGAAGTAATGCCAAAGATTGCAGCGACTTTTATCTGCACTTGTCCTGCACGGTAATTGCGTATCGCACCGATCAGACTGGTTGCGCCTACAATGAATAGTGAGTACGAAGTTGCAGTGATTGCATCGGTGCCGAAAAGATAAACCAGTACAGGTACGGTGAGGATAGATCCCCCACCGCCGATAAGTCCGAGCGATATGCCGATAGCGGTTGCCGCCAGATAGCCAAGCCATTCCATTCGAGCAAAGTTGTAGCCAACGGAAGGTAATGCCTGTGACTGGAATCACATAATGTGGTGGAGAAATTGCCGAAGATGAGTTCAGACTTTTGTTGTAGACTAATTGTTTTCATGCAGATTGATAATCTCAATACTTTGCCGGTGCATCTTCACCATGCCTTTATCCGCCAGTTTTTTCATCAGCCGTGAGATCACTTCACGAGAAGAGTTTAGTTCCTGTGCAATCTCGGCATGTGTAAATGGAATGATATTGCTCTTCAGCGATCGCTGGTTTTTTCTGAGGTAGGCAATCAGCCGTTCGTCCATATTTCTGAAAGCTACCTGATCGATCGTTTCCAGCAGTTCTTCGAAACGACTTCTGTAGGTGCCCAGTACAAACTGATACCAGCTTCTGTACTGCTGCATCCAGACATCCATTTTATCAAGGGGGACGGTAATCACTTCCGTATCGCCCATGGCTTTTGCAGACAATTCACTGGTATTTTGCTTGCTCGAGCAAATCATTGAGAGAGCGCAGGCCTGACCGGGTTCGAGATAGTACATGAAAAACTCGTTGCCTTCTTCATCTTCCCGGTACACCTTTACAAGTCCGCTGATGATGATCATAGTGGCGCGGATGTATTGCCCGGTCTTCATGAGCACATCCCCGCTTTTGAAAGAGCGTAGTGAACCGGAATCTGCGAGTTCCTCAACCAACTTTTTTTCAAAGCCGGGAAACAATGCCGCCACTTCATGTTCAGGAATCATAAAGATGTATTTGCAACGTTGCTTTTTGAGGAAAGAATACCTCTAAGTTAGCTTTTCAGATGCACTTGTTATGATGAGTCTTATCATCCCTAAAAAAGAAAAAAGCTGTCTCCATGAAGACAGCTCTGTAAGATGTGTATTCGATTTAGTTCTGATTTTCCTTGAACTTCTTCACAGCAGCAGTAAGCTTTGGTACGATTTCCAAAGCATCACCTACCACGCCATAATCGGCCGCTTTGAAGAACGGTGCTTCAGGATCTTTATTAATTACCACAATCGTTTTCGATGCGTTGACACCGGCAAGGTGCTGAATGGCACCGGAAATACCCACGGCAATATAGAGGTTCGGACGGATGGTGCCACCGGTCTGACCAACGTGCTCGTGGTGTGGACGCCAGTGACTGTCGGCCACGGGGCGGCTGCAAGCCAATGCTGCACCCAGTGATTCTGCCAGAGATTCAAGTATCGGCCAGTTCTCAGGACCCTTCATGCCGCGACCACCCGAAACCACCAGTTCTGCCTCAGCCAGTGGTACAGCACCGGTAACTTTGTTCAGTTCCTTCATCTGCACACCGAAATCTTTATCATCGAAAGCGACGTCTAGCTTTTCTACTGTTGCAGTACCTTCTCCTTTTTGTACAGCAAAGGTGTTAGGCATGAGCGTAACCACTTTTACATCGCTGGTGATATTGACATAAGCAAATGCCTTTCCTGCAAATACACCTTTTTTCACCAGAAAACCTTTCGACAGATCAGGATGAGAAACTGCGCCCGCTACCATACCTGCCTTCAGCTTTGCTGCCAGACGAGGAGCAACAGCCTTTCCGGTTACATCGTGCAGGGCAACGATCACCTTTGCATTTTCCTTCTCTGTTGCCGTGGTAAGTGCTTTCGCGTAAGCACGGGCACTCAGATTATCAAGGCGCGCATCGGCTACATGCAATACTTTCTGAGCTCCGTAAGCGCCAAGTTGCGCAAGTATGGATGCATCTATATTTCCCAATACCACAGCTGTGGTGCTGGTGCCCATCTGCCGGGCTATTGCTGCGGCATATTGAACCGCTTCAAAAGTCTTCTTTTTGAAACTTCCCTGGTTATGTTCTGCTAATACTATTACAGACATTTTGGTTGTTTGAGAGATGATTGAATGAATTTAGTCAGGATAAATTGTGATCCCGGTTTAAGATCAGATAACCTTAGCTTCATTGTGCAATGCACTTACCAATGCGTCGAGGTTGTCGGCATCGAACATTTTCACGCCGGTTTTTGCCGGTGGCAGATCATAAGATACAATTTCGCTGAGTGACGAAACCCCAGAAGCAGGTACTACTTTCAGCGGCTTGGTGCGTGCAGCCATAATGCCTCGCATGTTCGGGATACGTGCTTCGGCCATTCCTTTCTGACAGGAAACTACCAGTGGTAGATTAGCTGTGTCCACTTCTTCACCACCTTCGATCTCGCGGGTGACGGTTGCCGTTCCACCTGCTATTTCAAGTTTAGTGGCGAAGCCTACATAGTTCATGTCGAGTAGTTCTGCCAGCATAGCGCCTACTACTCCATTGTTGTAGTCAATAGATTCTTTTCCGCAAAGGATGAGGTTGTAATTTTCGCTGGCTGCATAGGCGGCGATCTCTGAAGCAACTACATAAGGATCGTTGCTGGCTGCGTCTATACGGATGGCTTCATCCCCTCCGAGCGCCAATGCTTTACGAATAACGGGCTCAGCATCTGCCTGTCCGACAGTGACAAGATGAACCGCAGTAGCCGCGCCGCTTTCTTTCAGTTCAAGTGCGCGAACAAGTGCATACCATTCATCGTAAGGATTGATGATCATGGTGACACCTGCGGTATTGAACTTCGTATTGTTGTCGCTGAACGCGATCTTGGAAGTAGTGTCAGGGACCTGACTGATACAAACTAAAATCTTCATCAGAATGTGTTTTTTAGCTAAGCCTCAGTGGCTTGGAAATTGTGTGCAAACCTACGCGAAAATGTGTTTCGAGCCAATCTGTAATATAACCTACAAGGTTAAGTTTTAGATTGATTTCAGATTAGAGTCCCAAATCGGTTCAAAGGAGATAAAGATTTCCAAGGGCAAAAAAACGCATCCGGCCTTCATTTGAAAATCTATACTTTTGCCGTCTATTTTCTTACTTTAATGGATTTGCAAAAATTAACGGACATCGCTTCGCAGGTGCGTCGCGACATCGTGAGAATGGTACACGCTTACCAAAGCGGTCACCCCGGTGGTTCTCTGGGTTGTACAGACTATATGGTGGCGCTTTACTTCCACATAATGAAGCACAATCCCGAACATTTTACAATGGATGGGAATGGCGAGGATGTATTCTTTTTGTCGAACGGGCATATATCTCCTGTTTTTTACAGTGTACTGGCACGTTCAGGATATTTTCCGCTGAAAGAACTTGCCACTTTCCGCAACATCAATTCGCGTCTTCAGGGACACCCTACTACGCACGAGGGATTGCCGGGAGTACGTATTGCAAGTGGTTCGCTTGGGCAGGGTCTGAGTGTGGCATGTGGCGCGGCACTTAGCAAAAAACTAAATGGCGATGATCGTATGGTGTATTCACTGCATGGTGACGGAGAGCTTCAGGAAGGACAAAACTGGGAAGCGATCATGTTTGCCGCACATCACAAGATAGACAATCTGATCGCGACCATTGATGTGAACGGACAACAGATTGATGGCGCCACCAGAAATGTGATGAATATTGAGCCTTTGAAGGAGAAATTTCAGGCATTTGGCTGGGATGTACTGGAAATGGACGGGAACAATATGCAGAAGGTAGTAAATACTTTGGAGAAAGCCAGAAACGAACATACAGGCAAAGGAAAACCAGTTTGTATTTTAATGCGTACGGTGATGGGCAAAGGCGTAGATTTTATGGAAGGTACGCACGAGTGGCACGGCATAGCACCTAACGACAAACAACTGGCGCTGGCGCAGGAACAACTGAAAGAAACGCTGGGCGACTATTAATTGATAACGATAGAGAAACAAAAGCACCTCAATGAGCTACCGTTTGGACACATTTCTAAAGAGCATCCATCCTTGCATAATGGAAGAGAGTTTTTGCAATCCCATCCAGAGACAGGTAACACCAGGTGGACGTTCTGAGGCGTAGCCCTTCCAT
>Ga0182793_1000323_pt1 | contig 40799 bp, 28 predicted proteins | sample Passage237A_FD_130498 | JGI IMG/M metagenome (GOLD analysis project Ga0182793, IMG submission 130498) | Cellulose adapted compost microbial communities from Newby Island Compost Facility, Milpitas, CA, USA - Passage2 37A (version 2) (version 2) ... | reverse complement strand
GGGTTCCAGCGGATGGCGGCGCTGCTTGATCTGGCGATGGAACCTGTCCAGATCCGCCGGCGTGAGATGCACCAGCGTCTGCAGAAGTGCGAGAGTGTCATCCAGATGACTGACTCTGGGGATCACCAGCGAGAGGGTGTAGGTGGGACGGTTATCGGCGAGCAGCACACCGTTGCGGTCGTAAATCAGACCGCGCACCGGCGGCACCGGCTGCACCTGCACACGGTTGCGATCCGACTGGGTGGCGTACTGCTGATAATTGACGATTTGCAGGTTGTGGTAGCGCCATACCAGTATGGACATCATCGCCAGCACCAGCGCCAAAGTGACCACCAGACGCGCCTGGAAAATGCGGGCTTCACGCAGGTGATCTTTAAACTGATGCGACTCTAACTCTGTCATCTGGCCCCGACACGGCGCTTGTGTTTTTTGGTTGCTAATAAAGACCTGTGAGCGCCGCCAGCGTTCACTCGGTCATTTGTGATAAGGATGATTGTTCAATATCGTCCAGGCGCGATAGAGCTGTTCGATCAACAGTATGCGCACCAACGGATGGGGCAAGGTCAGAGGCGAAAGCGACCAGCGCGCACTCGACTGAGCCAGACAGGCGGACGCCAGCCCATCGGGACCACCGATCAGCAAACTGTAGTTCCTGCCGCTCATGCGCCAGCCCGCCAGCTGCTCCGCCAGTTGCTCGGTGCTCCAGGGCTTGCCCTTCACTTCCAGAGTGATGATGCTGTCACCCTTGCCCACCGCCGCCAGCATGGCCTCGCCTTCTTTTTCCATTGCGCGCGCAATATCGCTGTTTTTGCTGCGGTTTGCCAAGGGCAACTCCACCAGGTCCACGGCAAAATCCCGCGGCAGACGCTTGTGGTATTCCGCATAACCCGCCTCTACCCAGTCGGGCATCTTGGTTCCCACAGCAATAATGCGCAGACGCATCTGGCGATTTACTCGCGGTTGCTGGGCTTCATCGACCAGAGTTTTTCCAGCTCGTAGAAATTGCGGGTGTCTTCCTGCATGACGTGAACCACTGTATCGCCGTAGTCCACCAGCACCCAGTCGCCACTTTCCAGACCTTCCACACCCAGAGGGCGGTGGCCGGATTTTTTCAGTTCCTCCACCACATTGTCCGCCAGAGAGCGGGCGTGGCGGCTGGAGGTACCGCTGGCAATGATGAGGGTGTCCATCACATCGCTGAGCTGGCTCACATCCAGCTGCACGATATTCTTGCCTTTCAGATCTTCAAGGGCAGTGACGATGAGTTGATTGAGTTGTGAGTTTGACGAGTCGGTCATGTTGTACCTGTAAGTTGAAAAAGTCTTTGGCCAATACAAAGGCATTTAGTGGGGGCGATAAAGCCCCTGAGTTGCAATCTTTTGCCAGACGCTGTCCGGCAGTAAAAACTGGGGCGATTCTCCCCGCGCAATCTGCGCTCTGATGGAGGTTGCCGAAATATCCAGCAAACTGAGCGAAGGCAGCACTATGGCACCTCTGCTCTGTTCTTCCAGCAGGCGCTCAGGTCCCTGCTTTGCCCTGAGCAGTTCCGCCAGTTCGCCCGCAGCCGGCACTTCGAAACCGGGGCGCCCCACCACGACCAAATGAGCGTAATCCAGCAGCTCCCGCCAGCGGTGCCAGGTGTTGAGCCCGGCAAAGGCATCCATCCCCATGGCCCAGGCGAGGCTGACTTCCTCTCCCAGCTCAGCGCGCAGACTGATCAGGGAATCTATAGTGTAGGAAGCCTTCTCGCGCTTGAGTTCACGCTCATCCAGTTGCAGCGCGGGACATTCGGCAATGGCGGCTCGCACCAACTCCACCCGCTGCTCACTGCTGACGCTGGGCGCATCGCGATGGGGTGGACGATGACTGGGCATAAGGCGCATCTCGTCCAGCCTGAGATGCTGTTTGAGTTCCAGGGCCAGGCGCAGATGGCCGTTGTGAATCGGATCGAAGGTGCCGCCGAATATGGCGATCTTAGTGCGCATAACGGCGGCAGTCCGCAATCCTATTGGCGAATGTGGCCATCACCCAGCACCACCCATTTCTGGGAGGTCAGACCCTCCAGCCCCACAGGACCACGGGCGTGGATCTTGTCGGTGGAAATGCCGATTTCCGCTCCCAGGCCGTACTCGAAACCGTCGGCAAAGCGGGTGGAGGCATTGACCATCACCGAGCTGGAATCCACTTCGCTGATAAAGCGGCGAGCGCGGGTGTAGTTCTCGGTAATGATGGCGTCCGTGTGCTGTGAACTGTAACGGTTGATGTGCTCAATAGCCGCATCCAGACCCGGCACCAGCTTGATAGAAAGAATGGGCGCCAGATATTCGGTGCTCCAGTCTTCTTCCGTGGCCGGAATGGCCTTGATCAGATCGCGGGTTTTTTCACAGCCACGCAGTTCCACACCTTTTTCGCCGTAAGCGGCGGCCAGACGCGGCAGAATCTGCGGCGCTATGGCTTCGGCCACCAGCAGGGTTTCCATGGCGTTGCACACGCCATAGCGGTGGGTCTTGGCGTTGAGCGCCACGCGGAAGGCTTTGTCCAGATCCGCTTCGTCATCGATATAGACGTGGCAAATGCCGTCCAGATGCTTGATTACCGGCACGCGGGCATCGCGGCTGATGCGCTCGATCAGGCCTTTGCCGCCGCGAGGCACTATCACATCCACGTATTCCGGCATGGCAATCAGCTCACCCACGGCAGCGCGATCGGTGGTTTCCACCACCTGCACCACGTCGCTCGGCAAACCGGCGGCCTTGAGCCCCTGTTGCAGACAGGCGGCAATGGCACGGTTGGAGTGAATGGATTCGCTGCCGCCGCGCAATATCGCGGCGTTGCCGGACTTGAGACAGAGGCTGGCAGCGTCGATGGTCACGTTCGGACGCGACTCATAGATGATACCCACCACACCCAGAGGCACGCGCATCTTGCCCACCTGAATACCGGTGGGGCGATAGTTGAGATCGGTGATGGCGCCGCAGGGGTCCGGCAGAGCCGCCACCTGGCGCAGACCTTCAATCATGCCGTCGATGGTGGAAGGCTTGAGAGTCAGGCGATCGAGCATGGCGGCATCCAGACCATTGGCAGCACCAGCGGCCAGGTCCTTGGCGTTTTCCGCCACCAGGGTTTCACGGGAATGATCAAGTGCATCGGCAATAGCCAGCAGCGCACGGTTCTTCACCCCGGTGGAGGCAGAGGCCACCACGCGGGACGCCGCTCGGGCCTGACGCCCCAGCTGAGCCATATAGGCTTTTACGTCGGTAATGTCGGTCATGAAGGGAAATTCAACTATCAGGTTCAGAAGTGCTGCGATTATAGCCTGATTAGCATCCCGATTTGATAACTAATGCACCGCCGACCCCCTCAGTGGGTGACCGGCGGTCGCCGGGCGGAAACAAATACCGCCGTGGTGCGCGCCGGCACGGTGAATCGCCCGCTGTTTTTGTCGAACAGCGCCTGGGCCAGGCGCTGATCCCCGGATCGCTGCTGTACCGGGTGAAGGCTGTAGTCCAGTCCGGCGCGGCTGCCCAGAGTGATGCGGCGGGGTTCGAGGTCGGCGTTGAAGAGCACCAGTATGTCCTCGTATTGCGGGTCCAGATTGGCGCTGGTATCGGTCAGACTCATCACTATCAGCCCCGGCTGCTGGTTGGGGCCGGTGTTGTGAAAGCGCACCACTTCAGCCACCGCCTGAGCGGTTTCCAGACGAAAGAGTTTGGAGGCGCGGCGTATGCGCATCATTTCCAGCGTGTGCTCAAGAGCGCGCTGGATTTGCTCCGGCCCTACCGCCAGTGCCGGATCCGCCAGTCGCGGCTGGATCACCGGCCAGTTCTGCCGGTTTTCCTGCGCCAGCGGCAGACCTCGTCCCCAGCCGTTTTGCTGATAGCTGAAATCCAGCAGGTTGAACCAGTCCCCCGAATCGTAGGTGTTGCGATCCATGGATTTGGAGCGCAGCACCTCCTGACCGGCATGCACAAAGGGAATGCCCTGAGCCAGCATCAGCAGACTGGTGGCCAGGTTATGCACCCTCACTCGCTCGGCCGCTGAAGTACCCAGAGGCAACTTGTACTGGTTACTGTCGAACAGGGTTTCGTTATCGTGTGCCTCCACGTAATTGATGGTTTCCTGTGGATCGGCGGTGTAACCCAGGATCTGGTCGCCATAGCGCAGTTGACTGGTGGTAATGCTGCTTCCCCGCCTGTCCACAAAAAGGTAAACGGACAGACTACCGGCAAGACCGGCCCGCAACTGATCCATGCTCTCCAGCAACGCTTGCCGCTCGGCAACACGGCCAGCATTTTCGCTGTTGGGGTCCAGATACAGGCCATTGATAAAACTCTGGTGACGCACATGCTCAATAGCTGTATCAAAAGGCCTGCCGCCGCGCACACCATCACGAAACCTGTCATTGAAGGTGCCTATGCCAGTTCCCGACAGATTTTCAATGGATGCCTGAACAAAACGGGCGTTGTTCGCCACCTCACCGAAATTCCATCCCTCGCCGTAGAGATAAATACGGCTGCCATCCACACCATCGCGTGCGGGAGTCAGCGACGCCATAAGCGCTTGCACCTTAAGCAGACTCTCCCTGCTGTGGTGGCCCATAAGATCGAAGCGGAAACCATCCACCTTGTAATCCACTGCCCAGGTGCGCAGCGAATCCAGCATGAGTTTTTCCATCATGCGATGCTCGCTGGCGGTATTGGCGCAGCATGTACTGGATTCTATTTCGCCCTCGGCGTTGAGGCGGTGATAGTAGTTGGGCACAAGCTTGTCCAGAACCGATTTTTCTCCCTGCAGTGAGCCGCTGGTGTGGTTGTAAACCACATCCATGATCACTCTCAGTCCCAGCTGATTCAGCGCCTTCACCATTTGACGAAACTGGAGAATTGGCGTTGCACCTTCGGGATCAGTGGCATAGCTGCCTTCGGGCCGCGTGTAGTGATGGGGGTCGTAGCACCAGTTGAAACCATCCCGGTCGTGAATGGCTGCAACCGCTGCCTGCTGTTCCGTGCTGTCGGGCGGATAGAGGGAAAGATCCTGTGAAATTTTCAGCTGACTGGCGCGATCTTCCGGAATGGTGGCGCAGTCGAAAACCGGCAGCAGATGCACATGCGTCAGGCCCGCATCTGCCAGCCGCCGCAGATGCTTGACGCCCTGGGAATTTTCCTGTGCAAAGGCCAGAAAAGTGCCGCGCACATCTTCCGGTACACTGGCATCGTGAATGCTGAAATCCCGCACATGGAGTTCGTAGATCACCATGTCTTCCGGCGCACCGAAATGCGGTTTTTTCATTTCCTTCCAGCCCTGGGGCAGCAGATCCGCATCGGACAAATTCACTATCTGACTGCGACGGCCATCGATGGATGTGGCGAAGCTGTAGGGATCTGTTACCTGATTGATTTCTCTCTTGCCTGTGTGACGCACAAACACATCCACTTCATAGAGATAAAAGTAACGATTCCAGCTGGCATCACCGCGAATAGACCAGACACCGCTTGTGGAATCTTCCGTCATGGGCAGCACTTTGACAGGAGTATCCGATTGAGCGCTGTCGAAAAGTTGCAGTGTTACACGGCGGGCTGTAGGCGCCCAGACGCGCAGGCTGGGCCTATCACCATCAAAGCTGGCACCCAGAGGGCCGTCATAGAAATAGAGGTCATCCAGCGCGCCTGCGAACTGCAAACCTGTGGCATCTATCAACTGCCCCTGCGCATCAATGGCGGACACAGCCATCTGGCCCTTGAGAATTTTCTTCAGGGTATTTCTGTCGTTGATAGCAATGCGAAATGCCGGCAATTGAGCCAGATGAGGAAATCCTTTTTTCAGCGACTGACTGAGCCCTGCCGGTTCGTGAACCAGCTGAATGGATTCGCCGCCGCTAACGCCCGTTGAATCAGCGCGTAAACCACCCGAGGCTGCAAAGTGCAAACTCACCTTGACCGCAGGCAGAAGATCGGCGGGCAGATTCCAGGCAATGGTGGTGGCATCCAGCCAGTAGGCGCGAGCGCGGGAACAATCCAGCGCGCGATCAGCAGCACAGGTTGGTGCGTCTGGCTGACCGGGAACTGATGGCTGAGGTGAATTAACCCGTGAGGAACAGTGCGCACCGGTAAGAATAAAAACGGCGCTGAATACTAATAGCAGGCGTTTCATAAGGGTCTGCTCCAGTTGGGGAGATTATTGTTATTTTCCTGCGTGCTTATGAGCCAGATGGAAGAAAAAAATAGGCGCAGACTGAGCTGCGCCAAAACACTAACCAGACACTCAGAAAATCAAGTACCGGCAATAAAGCTCCACGAACAGGTTGACTTGAAAAAGCTGTTTCATGCTAACCAGCATCCACATCGGCAACAACGCACTACATACGTATTCAACAGGCGCATACGTATGCAGGCACCTATTCCACCGCCAGAATCAGCCCCTGTGTCGCGGAAAGCGGCAAGGCTTCGTCGAGTGCGAACACCTGCCCGGTCAAGACATCCTGTGCTGTTGATGCAGAGCCGAGCATTTCGGCAAAAGGTGCCAACTCCAGTGACACGGCTTTGTCTGCCGGATTTAGCACAATCATGTATTTCTCCTTGTCCAGATAGCGAAAATAGACATAAACGCCCTGCTCGGGGAAAAAGTGCATGAGCTTGCCCTGATGAATGGCCCTAGCGCCCTTGCGCCAGTTGAGCAGCGATTTCACCCTGGACTGAGCTCTGGCCGCTTCGGGTGAAAGCCCCTTGCCGGTAAAACCATTGACCTTGTCGCCCGGCCAGCCACCGGGAAAATCCGCGCGCACACGACCATCATCCCGCTCGATAGGGCTGGTCATCAGAATTTCCGTGCCGTAAAAAAATTGCGGTATGCCGCGCATGGTGGCTATGTAGATCATCGCCAGCTGATAGCGACCATAGTCTTCGCCCAGCAGTGAATACAAACGGGGCAAATCGTGGTTGCCTTCAAAGATCACCAGATTGTAGGGATCTGCATAGAGATAATCGTGAGCCAGGGTTTCATAGGTGGTTGTCAGACCACCCTGCCAGCTGGTGCCTTGTGTCAGTCCATTAAGCAGCGCCTCGCGCAATGGAAAATCCATCATGCTCGGCGCATGGGATCTATAGCCATCGGCATTTTTCTTGCCCGCCTGCCAGTAGGCCACCACCGATGGACTGGAGCTCCACTCCTCGCCCACCAGATTCAGCCGGGGATATTCATGCATCACACGCCGCGACCAGTTGCTGAGAAAATCCTTGTCGGAATAGCCGTAGGTATCCACCCGCAACCCCGAGAGACCGGCAAATTCAACCCACCAGATACTGTGCTGGATCAGATACTCGGCCAAATGGGGATTGCGTTGATTGAGATCGGGCATGGTTTTGACAAACCAGCCCTGGGCAAATTTTCGGCGGTCATAGTCGGAGGCATAGAGATCGTGCACTGTGGTACGCGCATGATTGGTTTCGCTGTAAAACTCGGTGGAATTCAGCCAGTCCTTCGCCGGCATATCTTTCAGCCACCAGTGTTCCGAACCTATGTGGTTGAGCACCACATCCTGAATAACACCCATATTTCTGGCTTTGGCATCGGCAACAAAATCGCGATACTCCTGATTGGAGCCAAAGCGATCGTCAATGCGATAAAAATCCGTAATCGAATAACCGTGATAGGAATACTCCGGCTGATTGTTTTCCAGTAGCGGATTGGCCCATATCTGGGTGAAACCCATTTCGGCAATATAATCCAGATGCTGACGCATGCCGGCGATGTCGCCGCCGTGACGTCCGCCGGGTTCAGCGCGATTGGGCTTTTCTGTCAAATGATCTACTGCATCATTGTTTGGATTGCCATTGGCAAAACGATCTGGTGTGATCAGATAGATTGCATCCTTGGCACTGAATCCCTGCCTGTCCGCCGAACCCGGCTGACGCGCCAGCAGCGCATATTCACGGCTCAACACCTTTTTGCCCTGACGATAAAACTCCAGCGATACCTGACCCGGTTTTACCTTGGGCGACAGTTGCAGATAAATCAGCAGGTAGTTGGGATTTTCCAGCGACAGCAGCTGACGAATACGCACGCCCGGGTAATTGACCCTGGGTTTCAATTCGCTGACATTTGGCCCATAAACCATTAACTGCAATTCCGGATGCTTCATCCCCGCCCACCAGAACTCTGGCTCCAGTCGGTCGATGCGATATTCCTGCGCATTAACCATCAGGGTGAAGAACAAACTCAATGCGGCGATAAGTGCTTTCATGAAGAATCTCTTTTTATGACATTGTGCGAAACAAACCGGGGCTGGTTGGGGCAGGTGTATCCAGGACACGCCGCAAACCCATCCCTAGCGCGCAGAAATATTCAAAGACAATTGTTCCTTGTGATCCTTGAAGTTCAGGGCACAGCGGGAAATAAAATCGCGAATGTGATCGAGAGAATACTTGTTGGCCATCTCGTTGCCCGGCACCAGTTGATCCTGACGCGGATAAATGCCGTAGCCCGCCAGCAGACAGTGCCATGAAATGGACGGATAGTAGTTATCGATTTTCTGGCGATCCAGTTCATCACTCAGATTTTTGCCCGCCACCCAGGTCTGTACTATGGCGCGCAGTGAATCGGACAGATGTTCGTTTTGCCCGTTGGCAATCCAGTAGTCCGTATCCCGGCGGGAATTGACGCGATAGTGGCAGACAATGTAATCGCGTATGCGTTCGAAACGGGTATTGACGCTGTGATTGAATTCATCGCGATAGGAATCGTCAAACCCGCCTTTCTCCAGAGAACTGATAAAACCCTGAATAGTTTCCTGCACCAGATGCAAAGCCGTGGCTTCCAGCGGTTCGATAAAACCTTGAGACAGGCCCACGGCCAGACAGTTTTTATACCAGTGTTCGGCCAGGCGTCCCACGCGCATCTTGAGATGGCGCGCTGGCTGTTCACTTTCCAGCATACCCAGATGATGGCGCAGTTCGGTTTCCGCCTGATCGGCAGAGCAAAAGGCGGAGCTGTAGACATAGCCGTTGCCGATGCGCGACGTCAGTGGAATGGCCCAGGCCCAGCCGTATTTGAGTGCAGTGGAAATCGTCTGGGACTCGATGGTTGCCTTTGAAGGTGTGGGCATAACCACCGCCGAATCGTTGAACAGATTCTTGCCAAAGGAGACAAAAGGCACCTTGAGCGTCTGCTGAATCAGCAAACCACTGAAGCCGGTGCAGTCCACATAAAAATCTCCCTGCAGGCTTTCGCCGGATTCCAGCAACAGCGCTGCGATTTCGCCGTTTTCCTTTTGCTGCACCTGACTCACCGTGCCCTGCAGATGCTGCACACCTTTTTCAGCGGCCTTTTTGCCCAGATACTGCCCCAGCAATCCGGAATCAAAGTGATAGCCGTAGTTGATTTCAAAGGGAAAGGATTCTGCTGCTATGGGAGCCAGTTTGTTTCGCGCCAGCCAGGTGGCGAGAAAGAAGTGATCCGGATGACCTTCCACATCCACACCCTTGCGCCGCACAAAGCTGTTGTAGAAAAACGCGGGGGCCGTATAGTCATCCGGCTGTGCCGGAAAGGGATGAAAGTATTGTTCAAATCCCTGCAAGGTGGACCAGTTGCGAAAACCTATGCCGACCTTGTAGGTGGCATTGCAGGCAGGCATCCATTCGCTTTCGTCAAAACCGAGCGAATCCATAAAGCCCTTGAGCTGAGGCGTGGAGCCTTCGCCCACACCGATAATGCCTATCTGTGGCGATTCAAGCAGAGTGATACGTATCGGCTGATCCGCCCAACGCGCTGCCATCAAATTGGCAGCCATCCAGCCGGCGGTTCCGCCTCCGACAATCACGATATGATCTGGCTTATTCATATTGGCATCCCGGCAAAAAAATCGGGGGCATTGCCCCCGACTCTTTTAGCGGTGGCAACTAGTACTTATAGCCTATACCGAAGAAGAACTGTCGGCCAAAGGACTTGTATTCGCCCATGGCATAACCACTGCCATAATTGGAAGTGCTGGGTTCATCCGTCAGATTGTTGGCCTGCAGATAGATATCTATGCCGTTATCAAAGGCATAGGACATCTGTATATCCACCACCGTATAGGGATCCGCTATCTGGAAGGAGCTGCCGCCGGGTGTTGCGCCCGCATAGGTAAACTCATCGCGGTAGCGCACGTTCACATTGGTGCTGAAGTTGCCTATATCCCAGAAGAGCGTTGCACTCCACACATTCTCCGAGAGACCGGGCAGCGGCAACACCAGATCCTCGAAGTTGGCACCGCCATCAACCGCCGTTTCACTCTCAGTGTAGGAGTAGCTGGCGGTCAGGCCCAATCCGGAGAAGATACCGGGCAACTGATCAAAGGTTTGGGTGTAGGCCAGTTCGATACCGCGAATATAACCGCCCTGATCATTGTTGCGCACGGTTTCGTAGGTACCTTCCACAGTGCCGGGAGGTGCCACTATACCGATTTCAGACCAGGAAATTTCACCCTCGGTATACACAATGTTTTCGATCAGGGATTCAATGTCCTTGTAGAAAACGGCGGCGGTAAAGGCACCGCCATTGTCCAGATAGTGCTCATAGGACAGATCAAACTGATCAGCACGGAAAGGATCGAGGCTGGGGTTGCCCTTGGACCAGACGTTATAGCGCGGGCTGACACCGTCGTTGGCAGTATCAATCCAGGAACCGGCACCACCGCGCAGTTGATACACCGGCGGGCGTCCCATCACCTTGGCGGCCGCAAAGCGGATCTGATCTTTTTCAGTAATGGCAAAGTTCAAGTTCAGCGATGGCAGCACATCGGTGTATTCAGGTCCGTACTTGATGTGTTTGTAATCATCGCGGGTTACACCATCGTCATCGGCGATGATATCGCCTTCGCCTTCACGTACCTGTTGGATGCCCACAGATTTGGTGTCGGTTTCCACTACCCGCACACCTATGTTGCCCGTCACAGGAATACCGCCAATTTCGGTTTCCAGATTCACCATCAGGTAGTAAGCCAGCACCTCTTCCAATACCTGGCCACTTTCAATCAGGGTCCAGTTGTGGTTCCAGGTTTTCTTGGCTGCGTAGAGATCGGGATTGCCAAAAATATCATTGGCGATAGCCAGCATATCCAGACGCAGATAATCCGGATAACCGGCGAGATTGCCCCTGAAGGGTTCCACAGTGACAAAGCCATTCAATGAATGGGGTACGCAATCCACACCACTGGTATTGAACTCGCAACCCTCGACAACCAGCTCACCATCCTGCACCAGCTGGCTCTGACCTTCGCGGCGACCATAGCGGAAGGTACCGCGATCATCGGTAAACTTGCGATCGGACCAGCGGAAACCGGCTTCCACCGAAGAAATAGCACCGTCAAATTCGTATTTGAAATCCACTTTCACACTGTCGATTTCATCTGTGTACTTGTGCGGAAACTGCTCCCACAGGGACAGGCGCATGTAATCGAGATTGGTGTAGTCAGTGTTGAAGGTGATAAGCGGCGGTTTTTTACCGCGGTTGGTGAAGGTGTAACTCTGGCCGCTGCGTTCGCGCCAGGTTTCCACGGTTTCGCCGCCAGCGAGGGTGTCTGTGCCAAATTCGTAGGCGTGCATGCTGGTCAAACGGTCCACGCGGGATTTGTCACCGGAGGAGTGGGCCAGATCCACAGACAGTAGAGCGCGATCGGTAATTTCCCAATCCAGTTTAAAACCTATGCTTTCGGTTTCGGATTCGGTGGACTGATCTTCACTGCGCAGTTCCACCCAGGGGCCGATGATGGTGGTTTGGGTCACTGTACCACCGGTGACTATGCCGTCCTGCACGCTTGGGTTGGTCAGGTCATAGGTATCCTGATTGCGATGCAAGCCTTCCAGTGTGTAGCCGTATTTGTCATCGCGGGATTCAAAATCCGAACGGAAATAATCCAGCTGCAACTTGAAGCTGTCCACTGGCTGATACACCAAAGTACCCAGGAATCCGTTGCGCGTATCCTCGCCCTGCGCCGCACGCAGCTGGAAGCCGTTGGTAATGCGTTCGTTGGTGCCGTCGCCGTTGACATCGCGAGCGCCGCCATAGTTATAGGTAATGGCTTCTTCGGCGTTGTTGGGCTGATTGAGGCGGGCAAAGCCCAGGCCTATGCCGATAGTGTCATCAGCAAATTTGCCCTGATAGGAAAAGCTGATTCTGTGGCCCCATTCGTCAGCGCCCACATCTTCAGCAGCGTCGTTAAAGGACATGCGCAGGTTGGCGTTGAAGTTGTGATCCTTGGGCGCTTCCAGCGGGTTGGCGGTTTTCAGCTCCACCGTACCTGCCACACCGCCTTCCACCAGCGAAGCCTTGGGCGATTTGTACACCGCCGCCTGGGTAATCAATTCGGAAGGATACTGGTCAAAGGCAATCCAGCGACTGCCTGCCGTGTAACCACTGGTGCTCGCCTGCTCGCGACCATTGAGCGTGGTCTGCACAAAGTCACCGTTCATACCGCGAATATTGAGCTGGGATGACTGGCCGCTGTCGCGCACTGTGGTTACACCGGGAATGCGGCCCAAGGCATCAGCGATGGACACATCCGGCAGAGAGCCGAGACTACCGGCATCCACCACATCCACTATCTGATCGGCATTGCGCTTGGATTCCACAGCGTTGAGTACCGTGCTGCGAAATCCGGTAACGAGAAGTTCGTCAATCTCCTGATTCGCCTGTTGCGCGTAAACGGTTTGGGAGCCTGCCACCATAGACATGGTAGAAACCAGTGCCAGCATCCGATTGAATTTCATCTTCTTCATGATATGACTCTCTCCGTGGGAGAAGTGACTTTTATTTTTATCAGCGGGGCTTGAGTGAGCGACTCACCTGTTGACCGCCCCACCAACCTGAACAGAACTTATCTGTCGTGAAGGATAGTCTGCTGCACAGGATAGTAAGTCGACCCTATGGCGCTAACAATAGCGTGCATACGTATTCAAACGCTCGCATACGTATGCATTTTGTCACTGGGTGAATCCATTTTTTGATTTGATATTTTCCGCTGACAATGAATCAAGCATAGCGGTTAACCTGAGTCCCGCCAGAAACAAAAAGCACAAAGGGAGCCGTTTGCATCCTATACAAACGGCATAAGAGAAGAGACAGTGAACAGGAAATCTCTGTTTGTCAGAGAATTCAACATCCATTGAAAAATGTTACTGAAGCGCTTAACGAGCACTCGCGAAAAATGCACCGTAGGCCGGTAACTGCACTTTCCCGACCCCCAGTTCAGCCCCCTCAAAACCGTGACCTTTCAGCGCTTCTGTCACAGCCAGAGAGCCCAGGCTGACAGTGGCCGGGTGATCGGACAGATTGAACATGACCAGACATTTTTCATCCTGATATTCGCGCACAAACATCAGACAGTTTTCCGGCGCGGGGAGAAAACGGATTTCACCCAGTCGCAAAGATATATGCTTCTTGCGCCACTGCATAAAACGGCGATAGGCGTTAAGCACGGAATCCGGATTATTTTCCTGCTGATCCACGGCTCTGGCGTGATATTCCGCCGGAATCGGCAGCCAGGTTTTGGGCGCATCGGAAAAACCGGCGTTAATTGAATATTTTTCCCAGGGCATGGGTGTGCGACAGCCATCGCGCCCCTTAAAGTTGGGCCAGAAGGTAATGCCGTAGGGGTCCTGCAACTGATGCTGCTCGATATTGGCTTCGGTCAGTCCCAGCTCCTCACCCTGATAGGTACAGACACTGCCGCGCAACGACAGCAACATGGCGTTGAACAGCTTGGCCTGTTGATCTGTGGGATGTTCACCACCCCAGCGCGACAGCACGCGCCGCACGTCGTGATTGCCGATGGACCAGCAGGGCCAGCCCTCGCTGAGATACTGTTCCAGTGTTTCCACCGTATGGCGCAGATATTGTGCGGAACACTGATCCACCAACAGTTCAAAGCTGTAAGCCATGTGCAGTCGCTTGCCATTGGCGGTGTATTCCGCCATGGTCTTGAGCGAATCTTCCGAAGAAATTTCACCCAGGGTAACCACACCGGGATACTTGTCCATCAAGGCGCGCAATGATTCGATAAACGCCAGATTCTCCGGACGAGTGTTGTCGTAGAGGTGATACTGATAAGCGTAGGGATTATCCTCCTTGAAGCCTCTGCCCTTGCGTTCGCCAAAGGGTTTAAAGGGATTGTCTCGCAGTTCCTTGTCGTGAAAACAAAAGTTGATGGCATCCAGACGAAAGCCGTCGACACCGCGCTTCAGCCAGAACTCCACTTCCTGCAGAATCTGCTCGCGCACAGCGGGGCAGTGAAAATTGAGATCCGGCTGGGATTTCAAAAAGTTGTGCAGATAATACTGGCCGCGACGGGGTTCCCACTCCCAGGCAGAGCCACCAAAAATCGACAGCCAGTTGTTGGGCGGCGTGCCATCGTCGCTGGGATCTGACCAGACATACCAGTCGGATTTTTCATTGTCACGGGATTCGCGGCTTTGCTGAAACCAGGCGTGCTGATCTGAGGTGTGACTCAGCACCTGATCAATAATTACCTTGATACCCAGTTGGTGAGCGCGCGCTATCAGACGATCAAAATCGTCGAGATCGCCAAAGATGGGATCAACGGCGCGGTAATCGCTGATGTCGTAGCCAAAGTCTTTCATCGGCGATTGAAAAAAGGGCGAGATCCAAATGGCATCCACCCCCAGACTGGCGATGTATTCCAGTTTGGACATGATGCCCGGCAAATCGCCAATACCATCGGCATTGGAATCCATCAGACTGCGGGGATAAACCTGATAAATAACGGCGCCACGCCACCAGGGAGTTTGCATATCAACATACCCTCCCGCGTGAACCACAGAAGCAGGAAAGCGAATAACAGATGGGCTGAGCGAGAGACATAAAAGGTTCCTGACACGACACACAACGGCATAGTTGTTATTGCGTCCACCTCACAGCAAGCTGCCAGAACAGACTGGCAATCAACATACGCAGGCCGCTTTTGCGTCGCAATAGGCTACATACGTATGCATAAATCAGGGTCGGCGATTTACCAGCATTGCGCGATTGAATACGTATGTAGGCTATTGTCTTGCACAACCGCAAAACCTACCGTAGCCCCTGATTCCATACCAATAACAGGCCAGGTTTATGAAAACACTCACGCCACTTTTTTTGGGTTCCCTGCTGCTTCTCACCAGCGGTTGCCAAGGGCCACAGCAGCCATCTTCACAGACAGCACCGGGCGCACCCGGCACTGAGCCCACCTGGGCCTATTCAGGCAAGACCGGCATAGGCACCAGTTACGAAGCCTATGATCAGGGCAACTACAGCGACACTGCCACCACAGGCACAGTATCCAAAGTCTGGTTCTCTCTGGCGGAAGGCATTCTGACCGAAACCATCTACGGTCTGATTCACGAAGCGCAACTGAAGGACATGCAATTGCTGATTCAGGGGCCGGATTTTCTGCACGAGGAAAAGCGCGATACCCTGAGCGAAATTGATTATCTGCACAAGGATGATCAGGGGCGACCGCTCTCACTCGCCTATCGCCTGATCAATCGCGACAAGCAGGACAGATACACCATTGAGAAACAGGTGTTTACCGATCCCGATCAACAGAGCCTGATCATGAAGGTGATCCTCACCGCCAAAGTGGACGGTTTACAAGCCTATCTGCAGGCGGATCCCCATGTGGCCAACACCGGCAGCAATGACCGCGCCTGGGTCAATGGACAAACCGCTTTTGCCCAGGAAGGTGAAACAGTGCTGGCGTTGACCACCACCGCATCCGGCGCCAAAGCAGGCACAGGATTTATGGGTGTATCCGACGCCGCCACCCAGTTGCGTCAACAGGGTCAAGTGACTCACTACACCACCACAGGTGCCACACCGGGCAATGTGGCCATCTACTGGCAGATGCCGGAAATTCAACCGGGCAAAAACGAATGGTTGTTTGTGCTGGGTTTTGGTGAATCTGCTGAAGCCGCCCAGGCTGCGGCCGATGCCAGTCTGGCGCGGGGTTACGAAAACATTCTCGCTCACTACAATGGCGAAGGTGATTACCTGGGATGGGAAGACTATCTCGCCAGTCTGCCGGAATTGCCGCCGCTGGCCGACACAGCGACAGACAAAGGCAAACTGCTTCATGCCAGCGCTCTGGTATTAAAGGCGCAGGAAGACAAGACACATGCGGGAGCACTTATCGCTTCACTTTCCAATCCCTGGGGCGATACCAAATCCGCCACTCGATCTCACACAGGTTACAAGGCTGTCTGGCCCAGAGATTTTTATCAGGTTGCCATGGCCATGCTGGCGCTGGGCGACAGGGAAACACCGCGAGTCGCCTTTGAATACCTGCAAAAAGTACAGGTCAGCGAAAACACACCCGGCTTTAGCGGCACACCTGGCTGGTTTCTGCAAAAGACTCAAGTGGATGGCCAACTGGAATGGATCGCCGTACAAATGGATCAGACTGCCATGCCCATCATGCTCGGCTGGCGACTCTGGCAGGCCGGCCTATTGAATGATGATGAAGCAATTCACTGGTACAACGCCATGTTGCGTCCAGCCGCAGATTTTCTCGCCAGAGGCGGCAAGGTGAAACTTGACTGGAGCGATATTGACATTGCACCGCCCTTTACCCAACAGGAGCGCTGGGAAGAACAACAGGGCTATTCACCTTCCACCACTGCCGCCATAGTGGCCGGACTGGTGACCGCCGCCGATCTGGCACAACTGGCGGGCGACAAAAACAAGGCTGATTTTTATCTGCAAACCGCAGACAGAATTTCCGCCGCGATAGAATCGCAAATGTTCACCACTCAGGGTGCCCTCAAGGAAATCGGGAAAGGCAGCCACATGAATGGCCGCTATTATCTGCGCATCACTGAAAACACCAATCCCAACGACCGACAACCGCTGGCCACACGCAATGGCGTCAATATCGAAGATGAATCACTGGTGGTTGATGGCGGTTTTCTCGAACTGGTGCGCTATGGCGTGCGCGCTGCCACAGATCCCCATGTGCTGGAAAGCCTGCCGGAGCTGGATGACATGGAACTGCCTCATCAGCTGCGGGTGAAATACCAATTCACTTTTCCTGGAGTGGAAGGCGTTTTTCCCGGCTGGCGGCGCTACGGCATTGACGGCTACGGCGAAGACACAACAACCGGTCTGGGCTATGGTGCCATAGACGACATCATGAGCCCCGGCCAACGCGGTCGCGTATGGCCCTTCTTTACCGGCGAGCGAGCGCATTACGAACTGGCACGCGCCAAAGCGGAAAACAAACTCACAGCAGAAAAAGTTGCCAAGCTGCGCAACACCTACGTGAAAGCGCTGGAGCTGTTTGCCAACGAAGGCCTGATGTTGCCGGAACAGGTGTGGGACGGGGTGGGCAATAACAGCGCCTACCATTACACACCAGGCCAAGGCACCAATTCCGCCACCCCGCTGGCATGGACTCACGCAGAATATGTAAAACTCCTGCGTTCACTGCGCGATCAGCAGGTGTGGGACAATTATTCTCTTGTGCAAAAGCGCTATGTGGATTCGAAATGAACAGGTGCCAGAGTGATGTTCTAGCGGTTTATGGGGCACGCCTTAATACGACCCCAATACCCCAAAGCGCCCCAATAAAATTCAAATATACAGACTAAAAAAGATGAATAAAAAACCCCAACTCTCCTTCTGGCAAATATGGAATATGTGTTTCGGATTCCTCGGCATCCAGTTTGGCTTTGCACTGCAGAATGCCAATGTAAGCCGGATTTTCCAGACCCTTGGCGCTTCCATCGATGACATTCCCCTACTCTGGATAGCCGCCCCTGTCACCGGCCTGGTGGTACAACCGATTATTGGTTATCTGAGTGATAAAACCTGGAACCGGCTGGGGCGGAGGCGTCCCTACTTTCTGGTTGGCGCTATCGCCGCCAGTCTTGCGCTGCTCTATATGCCCCACTCACCTGCGCTCTGGATAGCGGCGGGTGTGCTCTGGATCATGGATGCCTCTATCAATATCGCCATGGAACCCTTTCGCGCCTTTGTAGGTGACATGCTGCCGGAGGAGCAGCGCACTCGCGGATTTACCCTGCAAAGTTTTTTTATCGGTCTGGGTGCGGTGGTGGCTTCTGCCCTGCCCTGGATGATGACCAACTGGTTTGGTGTCAGTAGCGAAGCCGCTGAAGGCCAGATTCCGGAATCGGTGATCTACGCCTTTACTCTGGGCGGCGCCGTGTTTTTTCTCGCCGTGTTATGGACAGTGATGTCCACGCGCGAATATTCGCCAGAGCAGCTGGCCGCCTTTGAGCAGCAGCGACAACTCAGTCGCGATGCTCACACAGAAAAAAGCACCGAGCGCAGTTTGGCCAGTTGGTATCGCGGCGCTTTGGCATGGACACTTTCGGGATTGATTTTCTCGGCAGTGATTCACTGGCAGCAGTGGGATAAGCAGCTGCATATTCTCGCCGCCATGATTCTGGTATTTGGTCTGTTACAGGGGCTGGCGGGACTGCTCAAAAGTCGCGGCGCTGTCGACAATGGTTTTTATCAGGTGCCACAGGATCTGTTTGCCATGCCCCGCACCATGATGCAGCTGGCGGTGGTGCAATTCTTTTCCTGGTTTGCGCTTTTTTCCATGTGGATTTACGCCACAGCGGCAGTGACCAGTCATCACTATGGCACCAGTGATGTCAGCTCAACTCTCTACAATCAGGGGGCTGACTGGGTGGGCGTGCTCTTTGCGGCCTACAATGGTTTTGCTGCACTGGCGGCCTTTGCCATTCCCGCACTGGCCAATCGCTACAATCGCAAAACCGCTCACATTATTTGCCTCTGTCTCGGCGGACTGGGGTTGGCGTCTTTTGTAGTGATTGATGATCCGCGCTGGCTGCTCCTGTCCATGCTGGGTGTGGGTTTTGCCTGGGCCTCCATTCTCTCCATGCCCTACGCCATCTTGTCCTGCGCCCTGCCCGCTCACAAGATGGGCATCTACATGGGTATTTTCAATTTCTTTATTGTGATTCCACAGATAATGGCGGCCAGTGTGCTGGGATTGATCATGCGCGAAATTTTTGCCAATCAGGCCATCTACGCGCTGCTGTGCGGCGGCGTATTTATGCTGCTCGCCGCTGTGGCGACACTGGGGGTTGATGAAGACGCCTGATTATTTGGCGCCACAGGAACCGCGCACTATGAGCTCGGCAGGCAGAAGGAAGGATTCCACCTTCTGCCCCTCCACCAGCTTCAACAGATTCTCCACCAGCAGCTCACCGGCAAGGCAGGTATTCTGTCGAATAGTGGTGAGCGGTGGATAGGTGTAGGAGGCCATAGGCACATCGTCAAAACCGATCACAGAAATATCCTGCGGAATTTTTACACCAGCTTCTTCTATCGCCTTCATGGCACCTATGGCAATCAGATCGCTTGCGCCAAAAATACTGTCGAAATCAACGCGGCGTTGCTGCAACTGCAATGCCGCCTTGTAACCGGAATCCTCTGAGGTTTCTGCATCCATCTGCAATCTTTCATCCAGAGCAATGCCCGCCTCTTCCAGCGCCTTGACATAGCCCAGATAGCGCTGGCGAAACTCCGGACTGTGCTCGCTCCTGTCACCCAGAAAAGCAATGCGTGTGCGTCCCAGTTGCAGCAGATGACGCGTTCCTGTGTAGCCGCCATTGAAATTGTCACAGCCTATGGAGACACCCGGCTGGCCCGGCAATACCGGCCCCCAGATAATAAAGTGGGTGCCCGCCTCAGTGAGGTGAGTGAGTTTTTGCACATAGGTGACATAGTCGCCATAGCCGAGAAAAATAATGCCGTCGGCGCGATTGGCGTCTTCGTAATCCGCGTGCCAGTCTTCGCTGAACTGCTGAAAGGAGATCAGCAGATCATAGCCCTGCTTTGCTGAAGCGCGGGTGATACTGCCGAGCATGGAGAGAAAAAACGGATTGATCAGCGAGTTACCCGTTCCCTGATCCTCGCACAGCAGCAGCGCAATGGTTTTGGTTTTGCGCGAACGCAGATTGCGCGCGTTGATATCCACCTTGTAATTGAGTTCACGCGCAATCTGTTGTACCCGGCGGCGGGTTTCCTCATTAACCAGAGGGCTGTTGCGCAGCGCACGGGAAACCGTGGGTTGGGAGACACCCGCAAGATAGGCAATATCGAAGGATGTCGGCTTATCGTCTTTCATTTTGCGCCCCGATGTTATCCACCCGGCGATGTCGAGCGGCTTCTTATCTTGTCGGTGAGGCCTGTGATACTACACCAACTGGCACAGGCTGGACAGCTCGGCCGAGTTACCCATAGCGACACTTACAAACTGCGACCCAGGGTGAGGAAGAACTGGGGTTCGGTAAGATCCAGCTCACCGCTGTTGCCAAAATCGTAGCGCGCATTGCTGTAGCGCGCGCTAATCCCCAGCGTAAAGTCGCGGCTGAAAATCAGTTCAAACCCCAGACGGCCATAGGCAGCCACACCCAGATGGTTATCGCTGGTGCGCGTGTCTATCACCACTGAATTTGAGCCAGTGGTGGACGCCTGTGAATCCTCAAGACGAAACTGACCATAGTAGAGGCTGGGCCCCGCTGATGCATAAAACCGTAACCAGGACACGGGACGAGCACTGACAAATCCGCCCCAGTCGATATTGGCGAGCCAGAGAGCACCGTCAAAACGCAGGGCGATATCACTATGCTGATCGTCGATCAAAAAGAAAAGTTTGGGACCCTTTTCATAGCCCAAACTACCGCTGACATCCCAGCCGTATTCCACGGTTTTTTTGCCGTAGGGCGCCTGAAAGGAAAATCCCAGTCGCCGCACCTTGTCCAGATTGGCCAGATAATCCGCGCCGTCGGAATCCGTGAGCGACCAGGCTTGGTCAACGGACTGATTGCCGATCCAGAGCTGAGCGTAGTGGGGTCTGTCGAGAAAATCCTGCGCCGAGGCGGCGGCAGTCGCGCTCAACAACAGACAACTAAGGAGACGTTTGCTGCGGGTTTTCATCGGCCACCTCCAGGCGCAGGTTATCCAGATATATCTGTCGCGGCTGCGGCAACTGCACGGTGAAAAACCCGATTGCACGCAACTGATGCAATGCCATTTGTCGCGATTCAGGCGCCTTCTGCACCTCTGCCAGATCAATGCGAATCCGGTTGGCGCCAGGCGCAATCACCAGACGGCGATTGAATCTGTCGTCATAGGCCATATCGCCCAGATCGTGAGCCAGATCGTGAATGCGGATCATCAGCGGCAGATTGTCGTCGTGCGGATTGAATACATCAAAGCTCAGCGCTTTGTAACCGCGCCAATCCCCCAGAAACCAGTTGAGCGAGACACCGGAATAGCGTTGCGTGCCAAAAGTCATTTGCAGTGCGTAGTTACCCTGGGTCGCTGCCTGCTCAACCCGCTCCACCAGGCCATCCCAGCGAATGAGTTCGCGCTCCTGTTCAAATCCCGCCAGCAACGGAAATTGTTGCGCCGACTCCCACTGCACCAGCGCAATACGCGCAACCGATATCAGCGGCCAGGCGAGCAACATGGTCAGCGCGGCGCGCGCCAGCCAGACCCAGGGCCGAGCGGTCATGGACCAGAAAAGTCCCAGTCCTGCACCCAACAGATTGTTGCCCACATCCAGCCAACTGGCTTCCCGACCCACTTTTGTCTGCAACCATTCGATCAGCATGCCGCCCACAAAAACCAGCAGCAGCCAGAGCAGCGCAGCAAGCCATGATCTTACCGGCCAGAGGCGACAAACCAGATGCAGCGAGACAGCAAAAAAAGCGATATGCCCGAGATTCCAGCAGGCGCGATAGAGCGGCGGCGACAACCAGTCAGGGCCGCCAATAAAAAACAGCGGGCTGGTGATCAGCACCAGAAACAGCAACAGCCATTCAACGGGGCGCAGCGATCGCAACAACATCAATAACGCACCTCACCCATGCCGTTGAACTGCTTGGCCAGGTTGGTGGCATAGTTGTCGGTCATGCCAGCGATGTAATCAATGATGCTCATCAGCGCCAGATAGTGATAATTGCCTTCGCGCCGGAACACCGAGGGATGAAAGTTGTTGTCACCTATAAGCGCGATAACACGATTGTCCTTGTAACTGGTTCTGTTCTGATTATCGAGGCAGGCATAAACCGCGCTGCAAATGGTTTTCAATAATGTAGCCATGGTGGCATAGGCGCCTATCTCCAGTTCAATGCGCCGCGCGTGATTGAAAATCTTGCGCTTGGCCAGATCCTTTGCGGCCTGCACCGCCGTTCTTACCCGCTCGTCGCACAGGGAAATCAGATCACCTTCCACTTCGCCGCGCAAAAAGGCTTCCTGATGGCGAATAAAAGCCTGGGTACCGGCGCTGATAAAGGCATCTATCACCTTACCGCGCACCAGCGCCGGTTTGCGACCATCGTTAACCTTGTCGAGGGTGCGCTCCAGATCGGCCAGTTGCGGCGAATCGGCAATCACCGGGCGAAGAATGTCGTAGATTTCCGACCACTGAAGAATGCCCATTTCCAGGCCATCTTCCAGATCGATGATGCCATAACAGAAGTCGTCAGCGGCTTCCATCAGATACACCAGCGGATGGCGGCAGTACCAGTTATCGCCGCGCGCCAGCAGTCCGGTTTTGCGCGCTATCTCGTGAAAATAATGCAGCTCCGCCTGAAACACACCGTACTTGTTGGGCTTGGGATGCTGTTGCTGCCGGGTGGAAAGAGAACACCAGGGATATTTGATCGATGATGCCAATGTGGCGTAGGTGAGACGCATGCCATCGTGGAACTGGTGGTACTCGGCCGTGGTGAGCACTCTCAGCCCCTGGGCATTGCCTTCAAACACGCGGATATCTTCCTGCTCGGCGGGCGTGAGCGGTTGCAGATATTCGGCACCGTCCTTTTGGAACCAGTTGCGAATGGCTTCTTCGCCTGTGTGACCAAAGGGCGGATTGCCAATGTCGTGCGCCAGACAGCTGGCCTGCACTATATCGCCTATGTCCGTGGGCAGAATCTGCGGCGGCAGATCTCCCCCATCCTTCAAAGCCTGCCCCACACGAATGCCGAGCGTGCGTCCCACACAGGCTACTTCAAGGCTGTGGGTCATGCGATTGTGCACATGATCATTGGCCGCCAGTGGATGCACCTGGGTCTTGCGCGCGAGACGGCGAAAGGCGCCGGAAAAAATAATCTTGTCGTGATCCGAGTGAAAAGGCGATCGCCCTTCCTCATCTTTGACCGGGCGCTGCCCCAGACGCTCAGCGCAGAGGAGTTGGTGCCAGTTCATGGTCATGCTTTCTCTCTACTTCTATTTATTCGGTTGACTTGCACATCTGTCGATACAGCGGCCAGCTTATCTCAATTTGCCGAGCGCTGAGATGAATTGTGCACCATCCCGGCTCAAACACCCCTGTTCGTTGCACAAAGACAGCGCAGCCAATCCCGCCCATCCACTGGCCGAAAATCCTCCGGCCGCATTTTTCCATAACCCGACAACCCATTGATTTAACGAACTTTTTTATTCATCAATCAAACTGAAAAAAGCGCGAATCCGGCCTTGGCACAGTTTCTGCTGAATACCATCTTGCATACAAGACGGTATTTATCCTCACAGGAAACACAATGACAGATACACAGGGCTGGACAATCGACGACTGGCTGAGCGCTTACCGCGACAAGGGCGCAAACCCTCGCGCTCTGCTTTCTTCATTGCGCAAACAATTGCGCGCTGATGATCCGGCATGGATCTACATTCTGTCCAACGCCGAACTGGAAGCGCAGTTGCAGGCGCTGGAAGCCAAAGGCCCGGAAGCACTTCAGCTGCCGCTTTATGGCGTGCCCTATGTGGTTAAAGACAATATAGACGTGGCGACTCTGCCCACCACTGCCGCCTGCCCCGCCTTTACCTATATCGCCGAGCGCGATGCCACCAGTGTTGCGCGGCTGCGCGCTGCCGGTGCCATTGTGCTGGCCAAAACCAATCTCGATCAGTTTGCCACCGGCCTTGTCGGCACCCGTTCACCCTATGGTGCGGTGCCCAACAGTTTTGATCCTGCGCTGGTGTCCGGCGGTTCCAGTTCCGGCTCCGCCGTGGCGGTGGCCGAAGGTCTGGTGCCTTTTAGTCTGGGAACAGACACCGCCGGTTCCGGACGTGTGCCCGCCGGTTTCAACAATATTGTCGGCCTCAAACCCACCAAGGGCCGCTTCAGCACTCTGGGTGTGGTGCCTGCCTGCCGCAGCCTGGATTGCGTTTCCATTTTCGCACTCACCGTAAAAGACGCGGAATGGGTTGCGCAGCAGATCGAAGGTTTTGACAGCGAAGATCCCTACTCTCGCACTCAGCCTGTGGCTGCGCGCCACTTCTCCAGTAAACCGCGTTTTGGCATTCCCGCTGAACTGCCCTGGTTTGAAGATGCAGGTTACGCCGAGGCATGGAAAAAAAGTCTGCAACAGATGCAGGAACTGGGCGCAGAGCTGGTGCCGCTGGATTTCACTCCCATGAAAAATCTGGCGCTGCTGCTCTACGGCGGCCCCTGGGTGGCAGAGCGTCACGCCGCTGTGGGCGAATTCATGGAAGAGCAGGGTGAAAAAATGAATCCAGTGGTGCGCGGCATCATCGAACAGGCCCGCAAATTTTCTGCCACAGACACCTATCGCGCTGAATATCGCCGCGCTGCACTGACACGGGAAATTCAAACGCTGATGGCCAATGTGGATGCGCTGCTGGTACCCACAGCACCGCGCCTGCCCAGCATTGCACAAGTGGAAGCAGACCCGGTTGCCGTCAACAGCCAGCTGGGTACCTGGACCAACTTCGTCAATCTCGCCGACTGCGCGGCCTTGTCGCTGCCTGCCGGTTTTTGTGCGGACGGTCGCCCCTTCGGTATCACTCTGATAGCACCCGCCTGGCAGGATGCAGCACTCGCCGCCTTCGGCCAAAAATGGCAACAGGCCCTTGCTCTGCCGCTGGGTGCAACCGGGCGCTCTCTGCCAAAACAAAAAACCTCAAACCAGACCCCGCCCGGCTATGTGCGCCTAGCGGTTGTGGGCGCACACCTGAGCGGTATGCCGCTCAACACTCAGCTGCAGGAGCGCAACGCCCTCTTTGTGGAAAGCACCTACACCGCCAGTCACTACCGGCTTTTTGCTCTGCCCAACACCACACCACCCAAACCCGGCCTGATTCGCACTCAGGGTCAGGGCAGCGAAATCGCTGTGGAGTTGTGGGATGTACCTCTGGCGCACTTCGGCAGTTTTGTTGCGCTGATTCCTGCACCTCTGGGCATAGGCACATTGACGCTGTGCGATGGCCGCGAGGTCAAGGGCTTTATCTGCGAAGGCGCTGCGGTGGAAGGCGCCACCGATATCACCCACCTCGGTGGCTGGCGTGCCTACATCAAGTCGCTGGTGGCCTGAGGCAATAACAGAACAACACAAGATTCGCATCGGAGAAGGAAAAGATGTTAAACAAAGTTCTCATAGCAAACCGCGGTGAAATTGCCGTGCGCATTGCCAAAACCCTGAAAAAAATGGGTATAGCCTCGGTAGCGGTTTACTCGGATGCGGATCGCAACTCGGCCCATGTCAGCGCCTGCGATGAAGCGGTGAGCCTGGGTGGCAACACAGCCGCCGAAAGCTATCTGAAAGCGGATCTGATTCTCGCTGCCGCCAAGAGCACAGGCGCGCAGGCCATCATTCCCGGTTACGGGTTTCTCTCGGAAAATCCCGGCTTTTGTGAAAAGTGCGAAGCCGAAGGCATTGCCTTTTGCGGCCCCACGCCTGACCAAATTCGTCAATTTGGCTTGAAGCACACCTCGCGCGAATTGGCCGCGCAGGCCGGTGTACCTCTCACGCCCGGCACCGGCCTGTTAGGCTCACTGGAAGAAGCTGTTGCCGCTGCGGCGCAACTGGGCTATCCGGTGATGCTGAAAAGCACCGCAGGTGGCGGCGGCATTGGCCTCACCCGCTGCAACAACGAAGAAGAACTGATCAACGCCTATGAAAGCGTAAAACGTCTGGGGCAAAACTTTTTCAGCGATTCCGGCGTGTTTCTCGAACGCTTCGTCGATAACGCCCGCCATGTGGAAGTGCAAATTTTTGGCGATGGCAAAGGCAATGTGCTGGCACTGGGCGAACGCGATTGCTCGCTGCAAAGACGCAACCAAAAGGTGGTGGAAGAAACACCGGCGCCTCTACTGCCCGCAGCCACCCGCGACAAACTCCTGGCCGCCTCCGTCAGCCTGGGCAAAATGGTCAACTACCGCTCTGCGGGCACCATCGAATATATCTACGATCCGGCGCGGGACGAATTTTATTTTCTCGAAGTCAACACCCGTCTGCAGGTAGAACACCCCATCACCGAAGCCTGCACAGGTGTGGATCTGGTGGAGTGGATGATTCTCACCGCCGCTGGTACACCGCCGGATCTGAATATCGATATCAAACCCCAGGGCGCTGCCATTGAAGTGCGCCTCTACGCCGAAGATCCAGTGCGGGATTTCCAGCCGTCACCCGGCACACTCACCGATGTGGTTTTCCCCGCGTGGGCGCGTATCGACACCTGGGTAGCAACAGGCACACAGGTATCGCCCTACTACGATCCCATGATTGCGAAAATCATTGTGCACGGCAAAGACCGCGCCGATGCCATCGCCAAAATGCAGGCCGCGCTCAACGAAACCCGCGTTGCCGGCATTGCCACCAATCTGGATTACCTGCGTCAGATTACGGCGGCGGATTTTTTCAGCCAGAGTCAGGTGGCCACCAACAGACTGGCGAGTTTCAATTACATTCCGCCAGTAGTGGAAGTGCTGCAACCCGGCACCTACACCAGCGTGCAGGATTATCCCGGTCGCGTCGGCCTCTGGAGCATTGGTGTTCCACCTTCAGGCCCGATGGACGATTACTCTTTCCGCCTGGCCAACCGCATTGTGGGCAACCACGAAAGTGCGGCCGCGCTCGAATACACCATCATTGGCCCCAAACTGAAATTTCACTGCGACGCGCTGATTGCACTCACAGGTGCCAGCTCGCTCGCCAAGCTTGACGGTGAACCCATTCCCTTCTGGCGACCGGTAGCCATTAAAGCCGGACAAATTCTTGAAGTTGGAAAAGCGGAACAGGGTTGTCGCGGTTATCTCGCCGTGCGCAACGGATTTGATGTGCCTCTGTATCTGGGCAGCCGCTCCACCTTTGCCCTTGGCCAGTTCGGCGGTCACGCCGGTCGCACGCTGCGCGCCACCGACATGCTGAACATCAGCAATCCCACCATAGCCGCCTGCACTACTCCGGCGCCCGTCTATGTTCCGGCGGCGGCACCGGCAGAACTGATTCCCGCATGTTTTTCCAAAACAGACAACAAAAGCGACCGCGAAAAGGGTGAGTGGGAAATTGGCGTGCTCTACGGCCCCCACGGCGCACCGGATTTTTTCAAACCCGAAGCGATAGAGATGTTTTTCTCCACCGCCTGGGAAGTTCACTACAACTCCAACCGTCTGGGTATTCGCCTCAATGGCCCCAAACCCACCTGGACACGCAGCGACGGCGGTGAAGCCGGTTTGCATCCGTCCAACATTCACGACACTGAATACGCTGTAGGCTCCATCAACTTTACCGGCGACATGCCGGTGATTCTCACCAAAGACGGCCCCAGCCTCGGCGGCTTTGTCTGTCCGGTGACTATTGTCAAAGCCGAGCTATGGAAAGTGGGTCAGGTCAAACCCGGCGACAAAATTCGCTTTGTGCGCATGAGTTTTGACGATGCGCTCAATCTGGAAAAAGCACAGGATGAAGCCATAGCTGCCCTCAAGCCGCTGGCCAGCTTTGCATCAACACCCATCAGCCTGCCGGATCACGGGCTCTCCGAATGCATTCTCGCTTCGCTGCCAGCAGCAGGCAGCCGTCCGCTGGTGACCTACCGTCAGGCAGGCGACAAATACATACTGCTGGAATACGGCGACAATATTCTCGAACTGAGTTTGCGCCTGCGTGTACACGCACTGATGGAAGCGCTCAAGACGTCACCCATCGAAGGCATTATCGAACTCTCGCCGGGTGTGCGCTCGCTGCAAATCAATTACGACAGCCGCGTGATTCACCAGAAAGATCTGATCGCCAAACTGCTGGTAATTGAAGAAACCCTGGGTGACGCGCGGGATATCAATGTGCCCAGCCGCATAGTGTACCTGCCCATGGCCTTTGAAGATTCCGCCACTCTGGATGCGGTGGCCCGCTATCGTCAATCCGTGCGCGACACGGCGCCCTGGTTGCCGAGCAACACGGAATTCATGCGCCGCATCAACGGTCTGGATTCCGTTGATCAGGTCAAGCAAATCATTTTCGACACCAGCTACATGGTGCTGGGCCTCGGCGACGTTTATCTGGGCGCGCCCTGCGCTGTGCCGGTTGATCCGCGCCATCGTCTGCTCACCTCCAAATACAACCCGGCGCGCACCTACACCGCTGAAGGCACAGTGGGGATTGGCGGCGTTTACATGTGTATCTACGGCATGGATTCACCCGGCGGCTATCAGCTGGTGGGCCGCACTCTGCCCATCTGGAACACCTTTTTGAAAAATCCGGTTTTTGAAAATGGAGAACCCTGGCTGCTGAAATTTTTCGACCGGGTGCGCTACTACGAAGTAACCGAAGAGGAATTGACCGCACAGCGCGAAGCCTTCCGCGAAGGTCGCCTGACACTGAAGATTGAAGAAGCCTATTTCAGCCTGGCGGAACACGAAAAATTCTTGCAGGAAAACGCCGAGAGCATCGCCGCCTTCCGCGCCAAACAGCAGCAAGCCTTTACCAAGGAAGTGGCGCTCTGGCAGGCAGACGAAGCAGAAAAAGTGGATGCAGCTCTGCAAGTCAAAATCAACACAGGCCCTATCGAGGTGGACGGCCATGCAGTAACCGCCGATATCAGCGGCAATATCTGGAAGCTGCTGGTGGAGCCGGGTCAACGCGTGGAACCGGATCAGCCGCTGCTGATTGTAGAGGCGATGAAAATGGAATTTTCGGTTTACGCCGATCGCGCCGCCAGGGTCAGCGCCATTCACTGCGAACCGGGCAAGCAGGTCAATGCCGGCGACCTTCTGCTGGTGCTGGAAGACTTTGCACTGGAAGAACTGGCCAGCTAGGAACAGACCACTATGAAGCTTATCCGCAACGAAAAAACCAAAAAGCCGGAAGAAGTCCGCACCAATCTCACCGAGCGGATTTATCAACGGCTGAAAGAGGACATTTTTTCGTTTCGGCTGCTTCCCGGCGACCGCTTTACCGAAAACGAAATTGCCGATCGCGTAGCGGCCAGCCGCACGCCGGTGCGCGAAGCTCTGACCCGATTGCAGCGCGAAGGCTTTGTGGATGTGTCCTTTCGCAGCGGCTGGCAGGTAAAGCCTTTTGATTTTCGCCAGTTCGAAGATCTTTACGACGTGCGCATAGTGCTGGAAATGGCCGCGGTAAAACGCCTGTGCGAGATGGAGCCGCCGCCCAATCTGGAAGACGTGAAACGCATCTGGCTGGTGCCGCCGGAAGACAGATTACAGGATGGCCCCAGTGTCTGCGCTCTGGATGAACGTTTTCACGAACAGCTGGTGGAAGCCACCGGCAACCGCGAGATGGCTCGTATCCATCACGATTTGAGCGAGCGTCTGCGCATAGTGAGACGCATAGATTTCACCAAACACTATCGGGTGGAAGCCACCTACGAAGAGCACGGCAAGATACTGCGCACCATTATTGAAAGACGCGTGGACGATGCCCAGCGATTGCTGCGCATTCATATCGAAGCCAGCAAGGCCGAAGTGCGGAAAATTACCTTGCACATGCTCTACGAAGCACAGCAACAACACCCGAGTAGCGATGAGTAAACGATTTTTTTGCCGTAAGCCTAGTAGTCGTCAACAACAATAAGGGCCGGACCAGAAGCTTTCACGAGGAAACTTCTCTACAGCCTGCAACAGACAATGCAACAACAGGGAGTTAAAGGTTTTTAACCCAAACACGGTGTACCAACCCACTACAGACACAATGGAGCTTGACCCATGAAGCTGAAAAAACTAGCAAAAAATGTCGGTAAGTTCGGCATTGCCTGCGGATTGACCCTCTCGGCCTTTGCAACCTACGCGGCAGACACCATCAAGGTGGGTGTACTTCACTCACTCTCGGGCACCATGGCCATTTCAGAAACCACGCTGAAAGACACCATGCTGATGCTCATCGAAGAGCAAAACAAAAAAGGCGGCCTGCTCGGCAAGAAACTCGAGCCGGTTGTCGTTGACCCGGAATCCAACTGGCCCTTCTTCGCCGTGAAAACCCGCGAACTGCTGGAAAAAGAAAAAGTGGCTGCGATCTTCGGCTGCTGGACTTCCGTATCGCGCAAATCTGTACTGCCGGTTGTTGAAGAGCTGAACGGCCTGCTGTTCTACCCGGTACAGTACGAAGGTGAGGAATCCTCACGCAATATTTTCTACACAGGCGCAGCGCCAAACCAGCAAGCCATTCCCGCTGTGGACTACCTGATGAATGAAATGAAGGTACAGCGCTGGGTTCTGGCGGGCACTGACTATGTGTATCCGCAAACCACCAACAAGATTCTCGAAGCCTACCTGAAATCCAAAGGCGTGAAGCAGGAAGATATCCTGATCAACTACACGCCCTTCGGTCACTCCGATTGGCAGAACATTGTGGCGGATATCAAACGCTTCGGCTCCACTGGCAAGAAAACCGCCGTGGTGTCCACCATCAACGGCGACGCCAACGTGCCTTTCTACCGCGAACTGGCCAACCAGAAAATCTCTGCTGAAGATATTCCGGTTGTCGCTTTCTCCGTGGGTGAAGAAGAACTCTCCGGTATTGACACAGCTCCGCTGGTTGGTCACCTGGCGGCATGGAACTACTTCATGAGCGTGGAAGACGCAGCCAACGATGCCTTTATCAAAACCTGGAAAAGTTTCATCAAAAACCCCAACCGCGTAACCAACGACCCAATGGAAGCCCACTTCATTGGCTTCAACATGTGGGTAAAAGCGGTTGAGAAAGCTGGCACCACCGACACAGATAAAGTGATCGATGCCATCATCGGCGTGGAAGTGCCCAACCTCACCGGTGGCGTAAGCAAAATGCTGCCCAACCACCACATCACCAAACCTGTGTTGATTGGCGAAATTCAGGAAGACGGCCAGTTCCTCACTGTATGGCAAACCGAAGGTCTGGTTCCTGGCGACGCCTGGTCTGACTATCTGCCCGACAGTAAAGACCTGATTTCCGACTGGACCAAGCCCATCAGCTGCGGCAACTACAACACTAAAACCAAGAAGTGCCTCGGCACAGCACAATAACAAAACCATCACCGGCATTCCCTCGGGAATGCCGGCTTTTCCACCACCAGGTTGAATGTAAAAGAGGACTTATGTCTGGCTTCCTGAGAATCCAGCAACGGCTGCGCCTTTTCTGTCTGCTAGTGACAAGCTGCCTGTTGTTCATCAATAGCAGTGCCCTGCAGGCGGATGACTTGTCTGCAGATCAGGCCAGCGAAACCAGGGAAATTTCCACGCAGGATGCCTTTGCCGAAAAGGTACAGGCGATTGCCAGCGCCAGTCTCAATGCGCGCGGCGCTGCCGTTGCCGCCCTGGCCGAACTCAATCACGAACGCAGCGATGATGTCATTCTCGCGCTGCAACAGAACAATCTCTACGCCGACCGCAGCACACCGCCGCGTGTGGGCATAGCTCAGGCCGATGGCAGTTTTGTCAATGCCATTGACGGTGAGCCAATGGACGCAGCCGATGCCGAAGGCCTGCGCCGCATTCCCATCAACAACACCCAGAGATCCCAGTTGCGCTCACTACTGGCGCAGATGAATCTCAGCGACAAGAATCCCCGTGTGCGCGAGCAGGCGGTAATACGCATGATTATCGACGGGCTGGATGAATCCACGCTCAACCTGTTGCAGGCGCGCCAGGCCATAGAAGCCAGCGACCGGGTGCAGAACGCCATCAAGCTGGCCTTTGCCGTTCACAACATGAACAACGAATCGCCCGAGATCCGCAAGGATGCCATCAGTGTGCTGGGCCGTTCGCTGGAGCCGATTGCGCGCAACACGCTGACGCGCGTAGCGCAGGAAGACAGCGACAAGCAGGTGCGCGAAAAAGCCGAACAGGCTCTGGCCTCCATCGACAGCCGCATAGGTCTGTTTCGCATAGGTGAAAATGTCTTTTTTGGTTTGAGCCTCGGCTCGGTACTGTTGCTGGCCGCTATAGGTCTGGCTATTACCTTTGGTGTGATGGGTGTAATCAACATGGCCCACGGTGAGCTGATGATGATCGGCGCCTACACCACCTGGGTGATTCAGCAAGCCTTCCCTGATCACATTGGTTACAGCCTGCTGATGGCTGTCCCCGCTGCCTTTCTTGTCTCCGGCGCCATTGGCGTACTGATGGAGCGCGGCGTTATTCAATTTCTCTACGGCCGCCCGCTGGAAACCCTGCTGGCCACCTTTGGTATCAGCCTAATTCTGCAGCAGGCGGCACGCACCATTTTTTCGCCGCTCAACCGTGCCGTGGTATTGCCGGACTGGATGAGCGGTTCGCTGGTGATCAATCCGGTGTTCTCCATCACCTACAACCGTCTCTACATTTTTATTTTCGGCTTGCTGGTGTTTTTCGCGCTGATGCTGATCCTGAAAAAAACCAGCCTGGGGCTCAAGGTACGCGCCGTATCACAAAACCGCGCCATGGCGCGCGCTGTTGGTGTGCGAGCCAACTGGGTTGACGCACTCACTTTTGGTCTGGGCTCCGGCATTGCCGGTGTGGCAGGCGTGGCTCTGTCGCAACTCACCAACGTGGGCCCCAACCTGGGCCAGGCCTACATCATCGACTCCTTTATGGTGGTGGTGTTTGGAGGCGTAGGTAATTTGTGGGGCACATTGGTAGGCGCCATGGGGCTGGGCATTTTCAACAAGTTTCTCGAACCCTATGCCGGTGCCGTTATGGCCAAGGTGTTGGTGCTGGTGATGCTGATTTTGTTTATTCAAAAACGGCCCAAGGGACTCTTCCCGCAAAAAGGCCGCGCCGCCGCTGACTAGCCATCAACCCACAACACTTTTACACGAGAATTGAATATGTTGATTCAACGTTTATTACTCAGTGATCGCGGCGGCATGATAGTGCTGAGCCTGGTGGCGCTGGCAGCGGTGCTGGTACCGCTGCTGAACCTGGCGTTTCCGGAAACCTCGCCGCTGCATGTTTCCACCTACAACATGACGCTTTTTGGCCGCATTCTCTGCTTTGCCCTGCTGGCACTGGCAGTGGATCTTATTTGGGGTTACTGCGGCATTCTCTCCCTCGGCCACGGCGCCTTTTTTGCGCTGGGCGGTTACGCCATGGGCATGTACCTCACTCGCCAGATAGGTTCGCGCGGTGTTTACGGCAACCCGGAACTGCCGGACTTTATGGTGTTTCTCAACTGGGATTCCCTGCCCTGGTACTGGCACGGCTTTGACCACTTCTGGTTTGCCATGCTGATGGTAATACTGGTGCCCGGCCTGCTCGCCTGGGTATTTGGCTGGCTGGCGTTTCGCTCACGCGTGACCGGCGTTTACTTCGCCATCATCACCCAGGCACTTACCTACGCGCTGATGCTGGCGTTCTTCCGCAACGCCATGGGCTTTGGCGGCAACAACGGCCTTACCGACTTTAAAGATATCCTCGGCTTCCCCATCACGGCCCAGGGCACAAGGGCCACGCTGTTTTTCCTCTCGGCACTGGCGCTGATTCTGGGTTACCTCGCCTGCCGCTACATAGTTACCTCGCGCATGGGCAAGATCATTGTGTCCATTCGCGATGCCGAAAGCCGCACACGCTTCTGCGGTTATCAGGTGGAATCCTACAAGCTGTGGCTGTTTGTGTTTTCCGCTGTACTGGCCGGTGTGGCGGGTGCGCTCTATGTACCACAGATCGGCATCATCAACCCGGGCGAATTTTCTCCGCTCAACTCCATTGAACTGGTGGTCTGGGTAGCCACCGGCGGACGCGGCACACTCTTTGGCGCCATAGTGGGAGCCTTCTCCGTCAACTACCTCAAAACCCTGTTTACCACCTGGTCGCCGGAAACCTGGCTGTTTGTACTGGGCGGACTCTTTGTGCTGGTCACTCTGGTGCTGCCCAAGGGTCTGGTGGGCCTGATCAGCCGCTTCAAAAAAACGGCTCCCGCCAAGGCAGAAGCCGCCGCAGTAACCAGTGAACCAGAAGCCGTTACCGAGGAGGCCAAGGTATGAATATTCTCTCCCAGGTACGCCGCAGCCTCGGCCAGCCAGACCCCAACTTTGGCGCGCCACTGGATACCACTCACGGCCCCATCCTCTATGTGGAAGATGTGACCGTCAGCTTTGATGGCTTTCGTGCGCTCAACAATCTCAACCTCTATATCGACGAAGGCGAACTGCGCTGCATTATCGGCCCCAACGGCGCCGGTAAAACCACCATGATGGATGTGATCACCGGCAAGACCAAACCCGACAGCGGCAGTGTCTTCTTCGGTCAGCAAATCAATTTGCTGGAACTGTCCGAGCATCAGATTGCACGGGGCGGTATAGGTCGCAAGTTTCAGAAACCCACAGTGTTTGAAGCCCTGACCGTTTACGAAAATCTGGAGCTGGCCACCGCGGCGGACAAGCGCGTCTGGTGGACACTGACCCGCTCACTCAACGCCGCCCAGCGCTACCAGATAGAGGAAACCCTGGTGCTGATCGGCCTTGCCGACCAACGCCACCAGAACGCCGGTGCCCTCTCCCACGGGCAAAAGCAGTGGCTGGAAATCGGCATGCTGCTGATGCAAAGCCCGCGTGTGCTGCTGGTGGATGAACCTGTGGCCGGCATGACCGGCGAGGAAACCGAAAAAACCGCCGAGCTGCTGGTTTCCCTCGCGGGCAAACACTCGGTAGTGGTAGTGGAACACGACATGAAATTTGTGCGCTCCATCGCGCGCAAGGTCACGGTACTGCACCAGGGCTCGGTGCTCACCGAAGGCACCATGGACCAGGTACAAAACGACCCCAAGGTGATCGAAGTCTATCTGGGCGAATAGCAAAAGGCTGACGAAATGCTGGAAATCAACGGAATCAACCAATACTACGGCCAAAGCCACATTCTCTGGGACCTGTCGCTCCAGTTACGCCCCGGCAGCTGCGGCTGCCTGATCGGCCGCAACGGCGTAGGCAAAACCACCCTGCTCAAATGCATCACCGGCCTGCTGCCCATCCGCGATGGCCAGCTGCAATTTGACGGCAAGGACATCAGCAAACTCACCCCCGAAGCCCGCGCCCGCAGCGGCATAGGCTATGTGCCCCAGGGGCGGGAAATCTTTCCGCTGCTGACGGTAGAGGAAAACCTGAAAATCTCCCTGGGCGCGCGCAAGGACAAATACCGCTTTATCCCCGGCCTGATTTACGAACTCTTCCCGGTGCTCAAGGAAATGAAAAACCGCCGTGGCGGCGACCTCTCAGGCGGCCAGCAACAGCAACTGGCCATAGGCCGCGCCCTGGTGCTGGACCCCAAGCTGCTGATTCTGGACGAACCCACCGAAGGCATTCAGCCGAATATCGTGCGCGACATAGGCGAGGTGATTCGCAAGCTCAACCGCGAACTCAACCTGACGGTGCTGCTGGTGGAACAGAAGCTCCCCTTCGCCCGCCGGGTGGCGGACGACTTTTTCATCATGGAAAAGGGCAGCGTGGTAGCCACAGGCCCCATAGCGGACCTGAACGAGCAGCTGGTGCAGCAGTACCTGAGCGTCTAACCCCAAGGCTGGTAATCCCCGCCCCAAAGGCCTAGAATGCGCCGCTCGCTGGAACCTATACCCCCGACAGGGGTCATAGGCGTGGTTTCAAACCCAAAGGGGCCGATTTGGATTCGACGCTGGTGATGAAGCCCGAGGTGCATGTCGTGATGGCAGCCAATCACGTAAATCCAAAGCTGCAACTGAATAGTCGCAAACGACGATTCTTACGCCTTAGCCGCTTAAGCGGCTAACGGACACTTACAAGGTGCCAGTACCGCGTTAGCGTCCGTCATACAGAACTGGATCGTTGCAAGGCCTGCCTGGAGCTGCGCAACTAAATCTCTACAGGATCGCGCTTCACGTCCTGCCCGTTGGGTTGTGAAGGGTTAAATCAATAAACGGACCTAAACATGTAGAGCCGAGGATGGAGTGCTGGCGGACGGGGGTTCAAATCCCCCCGGCTCCACCAAATCCAATAAAAAACCCGGTGCCCCTAAGGCACCGGGTTTTTTATTGGCTGTGAAACAGAAGTCAGCCATCAGCTTGATGCTTTCGTGGATGAGCGACGCCATCTTTCGAAACGAGCGGATGGCCGCTCATGCCTGAGTCCTTCCTCCATCTCCAACGAAAAGAGCAATCGCACTTCAAGAGCGCATGATCGATGCAGGCATGTTCATCGGCGAGCCTCCCGCCTTCGATGCCATCATCAATCGCCTGCGTGCGCTGGAAACGACGATCAATCAGTGACCTCCCGCTGGCGCGGACGAATCAAGCAGTTGGATTGCAGCATTGGGTGGAGAAGGAAACAACTTGTCAGGACAGTGTCCGGACAACTACAATAAGGGCATCCAAAATCAGTCCGGAGGGGCAACATGAGCACCCTGAATCTTTGCAAGACCGAACGCATTGACGTTCGTGCCAGCGCGCCGGTCAAGCAGCTGTTGCAGGAAGCCGCGCGCGCCTGCCACAAGAACGTCAGCGAGTTCCTGCTCGACGCAGGCGTGACGGCGGCCACGCAGACGTTGGCGGATCGTCGTCAGTTCGTGCTGGACGATGCGCAGTGGCAGGCCTTCCAGGAAGCGCTGGATCGTCCGGTGCAAAGCAAGCCGCGCCTGAAAAAATTGCTGCGAGAGCCCGGGGTTCTGGATTGAGCAGTGCTTACTCCCCCGTTCGCAAGCTGGCTGCTACGGATCAGGTCGATGTATTCGATTGCGGCCAGGCCGCGCTGAACCAGTTCCTGCAGCGCTACGCGCTCGTCAACCAGAAGGCCAACAGCGCGCAGACCTACGTTTGCTGCCAAGGTGACATGGTGGTCGGCTTTTACAGCCTGGCGGTTGGCAGTGTCGTTCCGGAGGCCGCGCCCTCGCGCGTGATGAAGGGGCTGGCACGCCACCCGGTGCCCGTCATGATCCTGGCCCGGCTCGCCGTGGACAAGGCGCACCAGCATAAAGGGCTGGGCCAAGCCTTGCTCAAGGACGCCCTGCTGCGCACCGCACAGGCCGCCGACATCGCCGGGATTCGCTGCCTGTTGGTCCATGCCAAAGACGACGCCGCGCGGCAGTGGTACGAATCGTGGGAATTCGAACCCAGCCCGACAAATCCGTACCATCTGTTCCTGATGCTCAAGGATCTCAAGAGCATGTTGAGTTGAGGTGTTGCTTCACCTCAGAGTCCGACTTTCTCTCCCGCCGCTCATCCCACAGTGGTGGCCCTGGCCAGCGAAAATGAGCGAGGTGAAGCATGCGCAAACGCAATGACGTGCATACCAGCGTCGGCAGCATGGCGCAGTAAGGATCTGCTGAGCCAGGATGGCCGGATCATTACACTTCATTCAGTGCTTCCTGTAACTGCCTCACCGCATTTTCCAGGGCCGGACGGATGTCTTTCTCCAACACCAATTCCCTAATTTCCTCATCGAACCGATCAAACAGCTCTGATAGCAAGAAGTCATCTCTGCCTTCGTACAACAACTGCATGTAACGCTCCAACAGCTCTTTTCCAACTTGGGCAATATCATCAGAGTCACCCAATATCAGTTGGTCAGCATGTTCCGCCACGAAGTCGGAGCATTCCCCTGCATCAGAGAGCGCCTTACCAGCCAGCCCGCCGATACTGATTTCCATGGAGATAGCATCGCCTCTAAGTGGACCGATGAGCTCGATGTTTCGCCGTGATGCTATCTCATCTACTCGTTCCCGCACGGCAGCGGCAATATTGTCACGACTAAATTCTCCAATGTTGTTGTAGCCGGCATCAGTACCGACTTCATTTCGGGAATAGATACTCAAGAAAAGCAAGACGTGTTTGGGGATTTTATCCAGCTCGGCCTCCAGGGCCGCATTCAGCACGTCTTCAAAGCCTTCACTTATTGATCCAAATCCATGCAAATCATCGTTATATGGCCCTTCCTGCAGCTGCCAACAATATTCGTCCCACAGGTGGCGGGCTGCAACGTCACCAAACAAATGGATGGCATCCATTTCGCACAACGACTCGATGACGGCTTGAACCAATTTTTCAAACTCCGAACCGGCAACGTCACAGGCTGCAGAAATGAAGTTTTGGTAATCGACAGAGCCAATCTCAATGTAATCCGAAATATCTTCCATCTCGCGCTCCCAGTAAAAAGAACCGCACATCGTAATTGACCATTTCAGGCAGTCCTCACCCGTGACAATGACCACCCGGAAGACAATGCCTCGGCCAGCCGGATCAGCTCCTGCAGCACCTCGGCCGTGGTGATGGCGTTGGCGTGGTAGCGGGCCACGGCGTCCTCCAGCCGCTCTGAAAATGCCTTGGTCTGCGCCACGTTGCTCTTGCTGCGCGAGCGAATGCTGTCATTGAGTAGCTTGCGCAAGGCCTCCAGCGCCAGGCTTTTCTTCTCCATCTGCTGCACCTCGGCGAGGAACTCGTCCGAGAGGATGGAAATGTCCGGACGCCTGAGCCCGGCGGCCTGCAGGATATCCGCGATCTCGGTGGACACCACCGCACGGCTGGCCTGGAAGAAGCCGACCTCCTCGCGGATCTGACGCGCCGGAAGCATCTAGGTCATTCCGGCGCAGCTGCACAGTGCATTAAGCCTTCACTAGCTTCGCGGCCTTGGGGTCGTACACGTAGCCGGTAATACTGCCATCCTTTATGCGCGCAACAGCCTCATCTATGACGAACAACGGCACAAGAAACCACTCCTCAGGCTGCACGGGATGACCAAAGCGGTCGTTAATAGTGATGTTCAACCGCGCTGAGGAAAACAGCCGGTGAAACAGCTTCTCCATCCGGGCTCGGTTGATACCCGCGAGCTTGTAGGTCGCCACCACCTCAACCTTTGCCAGCAGGTAGGTGGCATCGTGTTCGGCGTTTGCGATGCGTGTTTCCACCTTGCCACCGGTTACGCCTATTTTGTGGATAATGTCCCGATGTTCGTTCACAAAGGGATGGTCGGAGAGCGAGCGCAACACATAAATAGTGCCACTTTCCAAATCACCCTCTTCAAGAGTATCGCTGAACAATGGTCCCATGTCGGGATCGGTAATCCGCCGAGCGGTTTCGTCCTTGTACAAAGCGCGCGCGAGGGATAGCCGCAAGAGGTTGCTTTCTGTGCCATTCGAAAAAATGACACGTAGCCGAGCGTCCTTCTTCCCTTGTGGCGAGTCGAACTCTTCACCTTCTGCTGCCACATAGACTGTCTGGCCATCCAGGATGAACCAGTGACCTACTTCGATCGTCGCGTACTGCCCAAAAGGTCGCGTTACCCTTAAGCCCAGGCTCAGATCGTTGCGCACCTGGTCAAACAAGGGCTTGAACGTATCGAAATCCTCGCACGGCTTGCGGTCTGCAATTTCCTCAGCTGCACGCTTTTCAGCGCCGGAACGGACATGGCGAAGGACGGTGATGTCATTTTCGCCAGCCACATCGGCAAGCTCAGACGCCAACTCGTCGATGTCTATGGCTTCATCCCCTGAACCTTCAGCAGCAGGTGCCCCGGCCAGCAGGCCCTGACGATCCAGTGGCTGCAGCAAGGCATGCCACTCAGTCAACGCGCGCAGACGGTCGAGCCGCACAGCATACAGGCGCTCGAAAATGTCGCGGTCTTCGCCGTGTTGCGGTGCTCGCCCTTGCTTTTCGACGAAGCGTTGAATTTCCTCGAATCCGGCGATGACACGCTCCTCGATGGCCGTCCGCCCACTCTTCTTTTCAGGCGGCGCGAACTCGGCCAGTTCTGCGGCCAGATCATCGAGTTCCGACTTACTCATAGCGCCCCTCCGCCTTGTAGCGCATAAAAGCTGCAGCGCCTTCAGCGAGATGCTTTTCCCAAGGGTCTTGCGAAGTCACCGACGGCACCCGGCCTCGCTCGCGCTTGAACTCGACTGCACGCCTGGCGATGACCTTGGCGTCTTCAGGCGTAATGGCCGTACGCTTGGCCGAGATGGCCGCCGCCACCTGTTTCAGGCTGTCCTCGCTCATGGTCTTCGCAAGGATGGCGTAGGCTTCGCCGAAGGGATTGATCCGGTCAATCAGATCAATGTCCAGCTCGCGCACATCCATCGCAAAACGACGCACTCCCTCAATCAGCGCAGTGTTGGGCGATCCCTCGCCGTTGCCGCCTTCCGTAACCAACCGTTTGGCCTGCTGGGTAAGGTTGAGCGCAGCAATAGCGTGCTGACGCACCGCCTCCTGGTCTTCGGCATCAAGCTCCGGATACTTCTCCCGGATGATCTTGCCCATGCGGACCTGCGTCAGCTCTTCGGGCACCAGCTCCTCATCGAACAGGCCACGCTCGATGTTGGACTTGTCCTGTACGAAGGCTGCGATCACTTCGTTCAGGTCTTCCTGACAAATTCGCGCCGCCTCCTTGCTCTTGGGCTCGGCGAGGCCCTTGATCTCGATTTGGTACGCCCCTGTCTGCTCATTGACACCGACATTGCAGCGGTCCGGGTCGTAGCCACCCTCGCCGTAGTCAAAACCTGGCACCGGGCCACTTTCGGGGTTCTTGGGCTTGAACTCGAAGCGCGGAGCAAGAACCTGCTCCATCAGCAGGCTTGCCGCGATGGCCTTCAACGTATCGTTGACGGC
>Ga0182793_1000320_pt1 | contig 41172 bp, 37 predicted proteins | sample Passage237A_FD_130498 | JGI IMG/M metagenome (GOLD analysis project Ga0182793, IMG submission 130498) | Cellulose adapted compost microbial communities from Newby Island Compost Facility, Milpitas, CA, USA - Passage2 37A (version 2) (version 2) ... | reverse complement strand
CTTTCAGTCCGTGAAGGTCGAGGCTCCGTCCGTCGAGGACACCATCCTCATCCTCAAGGGCATCCGCGGCAAATACGAGGATCACCACAAGGCGATCTTCACCGACAAGAGCATCGAGTCCGCCGCCAAGCTCTCCGACCGCTACATCACCGGTCGATTCCTGCCTGACAAGGCGATCGACGTCATGGACGAGGCTGGCTCGCGCGCCCGCATCGGCGCTCTCACGCGTCCGCCGGATATCGAAAGCCTCACCAAGGAGATCGAGTCGGTTTGCGCGCTGAAGGAAAAAGCCATCAGCGAACAACACTTCGAGGAAGCCGCCCGCTATCGCGATCAGGAGAAGCAACTCCGCGCGAAGCAGGAGCAGATCACGGCTGACTGGAAAAAGGCCCGCGACGAAAAGCGCATCACCATCGACGAAGACATGATGATGCAGGTCGTCGCCGACTGGACCGGCATTCCGCTCAGCCGCATGGAAAAGAAGGAGAGCGAAAAGCTCCTCTCGATGGAGGCCGAGCTCCAGAAATCCGTCATCGGTCAGGACGCCGCGTGCAGCGCCATCGCGCGCGCGCTTCGTCGCTCCCGTGCGGACCTCAAGGACCCGCGCCGTCCCATCGGCTCCTTCATGTTCGTCGGCCCGACCGGCGTCGGCAAAACCATGCTCGCGAAGCAGCTCGCGGCGCAGATGTTCGGCAACCAGGACGCGATCATCCAGATCGACATGTCCGAATACATGGAAAAGTTCGCCGTCTCGCGCCTCGTCGGCTCGCCTCCGGGCTACGTCGGCTACGATGAAGGCGGCCAGCTCACCGAAGCCGTGCGTCGCCGCCCGTATGCGGTCGTCCTTTTCGACGAAATCGAAAAGGCGCACCCCGACGTCATCCAGATCCTGCTGCAAATCCTCGAAGACGGCCGACTCACCGATTCGCTCGGCCGGACCGTGGATTTCCGCAACACGATCATCATCATGACGAGTAACGTCGGCGCGCAGCTCCTGCAGCGTCAGACGTCGATGGGCTTCGGCGCCGCCGCGCAGAACATCAACGATCTCGAAAAGATGAAGGAAAAGGTCAGCGAAGAGGCCAAGCGCGTCTTCAAGCCCGAGTTCCTGAATCGTATCTCCGACATCATCTTCTTCCGCCCGCTGGAGAAGAAGGATCTCGTCAAGATCGTCGACCTCGAGACCGCCAACTTCTCGAAGCGTCTCACCGAGCGCAAAATCACCCTCGAATTCACGCAGGCGGCCAAGGAACTCCTCATTGATAAGGGCTACGACGAGAAATACGGCGCGCGTCCGCTGCGCCGTGCCGTCGAGCACTACCTCGAGGATCCGCTGGCCGAAGCTCTCCTCCGCGGCGACGTGAAGGATGGCGAGCCCTGCATCGTGGATCGCGAAGGCGACAAACTGATCTTCAAACAAAAGACGCCCACCGCCGACAGTGGCGTGGCGCCCTAAAACGACGACCACCCGTCGCCCAACGAAAACCCCGCTCTCGAGACCAAGGGAGCGGGGTTTTTCATTTAGGGGAAAAGTTGAGTGCTGAGGGTTGAGCGTTGAGAGCCGGGGGTGGTTGCTCACGGGCACACCTTCTGTCATTCTGAGCGAAGCGAAGAATCCACTTGGATATTGTCCGCGGTGACACGCAGCGAAGCGCGAACTGGATTCTTCGCTTTGCTCCGAATGACAAACCATCTCGCGACCACGTGCGTGCCATGTCGCAACAAGGTGTGGACATGATCGCCACAAGTGCGTCCACGGTCGAGCGAAGGTGCGCACACGGTCGTGACGAGGTGCGGACTGGAACGAGCCATTGTCCGAACCGAGCCGTGACCGTGTCCGGCTCGACTCGGAACTCTGGCATCGCTCGCCGGGAAAAATTTCTTAGGCAGAACGCATGCGAGGGCTGATCCGGCTGATTCCTTTGCTCGTGTTTCTGTGCGCGATCGCGCGCGGCGCGATTGCGATTCCGGCCGCCGAGATTTCGTCACCACCCAGCGCCGATCGTGTGAAGCAACTCGTGCGCGAGGCCGCTCGCGATGGCTGGGCGCCGCACGCGCGCGCATTGCGCGAAGCCGCCGTCGCCGCCTACGAGAAGAACCGCACCGAGGCCGCGAGCGCGTGGTTTCGTCTTTATCAGTGGGCGCTGCTGCTCGGCGAATCCGAGGACGCGTTTACCGGCCGCTGGATCATGGCCGTGCAGGAGGCGAGGGTGGCGCACGCCAACATGCAGCGCACGTTCGCGCCGCCGCGTCGCCCGCTCTCGTGGTATCTCGCGCCGGAGTTGCAGCAGTGGATGCTCAGCAGTCGCGCGTGGAGCAATGAGTTCTTCGGGCTGCTGCAGCCGGTCGATTACGTGCCCGCGGTTTTTCGCACGCTCAACGCGCTCTACGAACGCGAGCCGGAGATGTTCAAGCGCTACGCAAATCTCGCGCTCGCAATCGCGGTGGTGTTCGACGTGCCGCCGCCGCCCGACTGGCCGCACGGCCAGACGAATGCCTCGCTCGCCACGCGCGGATGGCCCGCGCCGCGCGACGCATTCAATTGGTGGATACGCGAGGATCGCGCCGGCCGCACGTATCACGCGCTGACGAAACTCGGCGCGGATGAACTCAGGTTCGTAGTCGATGCCGCGGCGCCATTCGACGAGCTCGAATGGACGCAGCAGGTCGCCAATTACCCGCTCGATCAACTGGAGCGTGCCTACACGATGATCCAGTATCGCACCGATCGCGTGACGCGGCAGCAGATGCTCTGGCCCAAAAAGTCCTACACGTTGCACGAGATTCTCGGCGAGGGCGGCATCTGTGTGGATCAGGGCTATTTCGCCACACAGGTCGGCAAGGCGCGCGGCGTGCCCACGCTGCTTTTCATGGGCGCGGGCACCGATGGGCGCCACGCGTGGTTCGGTTTTCTCAACGCGAAGCAGCAGTGGAAACTCGATGCCGGACGCTACTCGGAGCAGCGCTTCGCGACTGGCTACGCGCGCGATCCCCAGACGTGGCGCATCCTGTCCGATCACGAATTGCTGTTCTTGTCGGAGCGTTTTCGTCGCAAGACCTCTTACCGCCAGTCGCGCGTGCACGCGGAGTTCGCGCTGGATTTTCTCGGGCGAGAAGACTTCGCCGCCGCGGCTGCGGCCGCGCGCAAAGCAGTGAACTACGAGCGGCGCAACCAAGTCGCGTGGGAGACGTTGATCGAGGCCGAAAAGAGGCTGGGCCGTGATGCGAAGGCGCGCGAAGCCACGCTGAATGAAGCGGCACTCGCGTTTCAGTCGTTTCCGGATCTCGCGGTGCTCTACACGAAACGCCGCATCGAGAGTCTGCGCAGTCGCGGCGAAACGAGCGCGGCCGAACTCGAAGAACAGCGCCTCGCGCGAAAGCATCTGGGCGATCGTCGCGATCTCACGGTGCAAAGCGCGCGAGAGATTTTGCAGCGTGCGGTCGCGACGCAGTCGCTCGCCGAGCAGGTGCGCACGTATCACGGCTTGCTGGATCGCTACGGCCGCGATGGCGGGATCGCGTTTCTCGATCAAGTGATCGCGCCGTTTTGCGATCACTTGCTGGATTTGAATCACGCGGCCGAAGCGAGACTCGTCGTCGATCGCGCACGAGCCGTGATGGCCGTGCAATCCGGCACGCAACTCGAGCAGGAGTTCAACCGGCTTACCGAGAAGCTGCGGCGCCGCTGACCGCGCGTGCGGCTTTTTCCGCCACGGCCAGAAACGCCGCGAGCGCCGGCGAGGGCGCGGGCGATTTGGGCCAGCCGATCACGAGACGACTCTCGGGTGAGGGGCCTTCGAGCGGACGAAAGATCACTTCTGGCGGCAGATGCTGCGCTTCCGATGGCGTCATGAACGTGGCGCCGAGTCCGGCGCGCACGAGACCGACCGCGTTGGTGCGCGGCCATACTTCTTCGGCGATGCGCGGCGTAACACCCGCGCGATGAAATGCCGCGAGCACGCGATCGTAGAAACCGGGATTGTGCGTGCGCGGAAACAGCACAAACGGCGTGTCCGCGAGATCGCGCAGCTGCAGGTGTGAACGTGAGGCGAGGGAGTGCTGGCGTGGAAGCAGCACGCCGTTGTGCTCGCGCAGAAGCAGGCGCGTTTGCAGTCGCGGCGTCGCAGCGTCGGGGTGAAAGAATCCGCAAGCGAGCGTGCCGGCGGCGAGCGCCTGAACCTGCGCGGAGGAAGGCGATTCGTTGAGCTCGATCCGGACCGCGGGATAGCGCGCGCTGAACTCGCGCAGGATGCCCGGCAGCACCGTCGCCATCGCGAGACCGGTGAACGCGATTCGAATGTGGCCGACTTCGCCGGACGAAAGCGCGCGAACCTCGCCGGGAATTTCGCGCAGATTGCGGAGGAGCGGCTCGATCCGATCGAGCAGCAACCGGCCCGCCGGTGTGAGTTCCACACCGCGGCGCGTGCGGTTGAGCAGATCCGCATCGAGCGCCGACTCGAGCTGCGCAATGGCGCGACTCAGGGCGGGTTGCGCCACGGCGAGCGACTCGGCGGCTTTGCGAAAATGGAGCAATTGCGCGACCTCACGGAAATAAACCAGGTGGCGCAGCTCGAACGGGAATTGATACTCGCGCGGCATCACAGGCAGCGAAAGAAGTATTTCCTGTTATGGCAACTTTCGGGTAAATTCCTCGGCACATCGGCTAGTTGCCCCTCAGTCCGAGCGCGAGCTCCGGCATTGCGGGGCGGCGACCGGCTCTCTCACTCTACACCATGGCTAAATCACTTTTCCAAAAAGTCTGGGACGCGCACACCGTCCGCAAACTGGCGAACGGCCAGACGCAGCTGCTCATCGGCACGCACCTCATCCACGAAGTGACGAGCCCGCAGGCGTTCGGCATGCTGCGCGATCTCGGCCTGAAGGTCGCGATGCCGCACCGCACATTTGCGACGGTCGACCACATCGTGCCCACGGATCAGTTCGTCGAGCCGTATCGCGATCCGCTCGCGCAGGCCATGATGGACGAGCTGCGCAAGAACTGCGCGGAGTTCGGCATCACGTTTTTCGATCGCTCGACCGGCAAGCAAGGCATCGTGCACATCGTCGGTCCCGAGCAGGGCATCACGCAGCCGGGCACGACGATCGCTTGCGGTGACTCGCACACCAGCACGCACGGCGCGTTTGGCGCGATCGCGTTTGGTATCGGCACTTCTCAGGTGCGCGACGTGCTCGCGACGCAGACGATGGCGCTCGGCGCTTTGAAGGTTCGCCGCATCGAGGTGAACGGAAAGCTGCGCCCCGGCGTTTACGCGAAAGACGTCATTCTCCACATCATCCGCCTCACCGGCGTGAACGGCGGCACCGGCTACGCCTACGAATACGCGGGCACGACCTTCGACGCCTTCACGATGGAAGAGCGCATGACGGTGTGTAACATGTCCATCGAAGGCGGCGCGCGCGTCGGCTACGTCAATCCCGACGAGACGACCTTCGCCTACCTGAAGGGCCGTCCGTATTCACCGAAGGGCGCCGAGTGGGACGCCGCCGTCGAGCGTTGGAAGTCTTTCGCTTCCGATCCCGGCGCGCATTACGACGATGTCATGGTCATCAACGCCGCCGACATCGCGCCGACCGTTACGTGGGGCATCAATCCCGGCCAAGGCATCTCGATCAACGAGAACGTTCCCAGCCCGGAGACCGCGAAGTCGGCCGACGAGAAGGCCGGCATCGTCGAGGCACTCGAATACATGAAGCTCCCCGCCGGCGCGCCGATCAAGGGCACGAAGATCAACGTCGCGTTCCTCGGTTCGTGCACCAACGGCCGTCTCTCGGATTTCCGTGAGGTCGCCAAATACATCAAGGGCAAGAAAGTCGCCCCGGGCGTGAAGGCCATCGCCGTTCCGGGCTCCCAGATCGTCGCGCTCCAGTGCGAGAAGGAAGGTCTCGACAAGATTCTTTCCGAAGCGGGCTTCGAATGGCGCGCCGCCGGCTGCTCGATGTGCCTCGCGATGAATCCCGACAAGCTCATCGGCGATCAGCTCTGCGCCTCGTCCTCGAACCGCAACTTCAAGGGCCGCCAAGGCTCGATCACCGGTCGCACGATCCTGATGAGCCCGGTCATGGTCGCCGCCGCCGCCGTCACGGGCCAGGTCTCCGACGCCCGCGAAGTCTTCAGCGTGAGCGACAACTAAGCTCCAATCCTCAACGCAAACGCGCGAGATCATCAAAACATAGCCGAGGACTTCTTCGCGAATCTTCGCGCCCTTTGCTCCTTCGCGTTTCCGCTAAACCTCTTCAAACATGGCTCTCGAAAAAATCACCTCCGTCACCGGCCGCGGCGTCTTCGTCCCCGGTAACGACATCGACACGGACCGCATCATTCCTGCGCGCTTCATGAAGTGCGTGACCTTCGACGGTCTCGGCGAATTCGTCTTCTTCGACGTGCGCCACGACCCGCAGGGCAACAAGATCGACCACCCGATCGACCGCCCGGAGCACAAGGGCGCGACGATTCTGCTTTCCGGCGCCAACTTCGGCTGCGGCTCCTCCCGCGAGCACGCCCCGCAGGCGATTTCGAAGGCAGGCTTCAAGGCGATCATCGCCGAAAATTTTGCCGAGATCTTTTTCGGTAACAGCACCACGCTTGGCATGCCCTGCGTGTCCGCCAGCCGCGAGGACATCGCCAAGATCGCGGCGTTCGTGGAGGCGAATCCCGACAAGGAGATCACCATCGATCTCGAGAAACTCGAGGTTCGTTTCGGCGACCAGTCGGTGAAGATCGCACAGCGCGAGACCGCTCGCGACGCACTGGTGAATGGCCGCTGGGATCCGATTGGCGAGTTGCTCGAAGGTCTGCCTGCCGTGAAGACGAAAGTTCAGGAACTGCATTATTCTGCTACCTGAGCACGGTTGGAGACGTCTACTTGGGCGCAGCAAGCTTCTAGCTTGCTGCGCTTTTTAATGAACATTTGCTGAGGTCCCACGTCAGACCGTGACCACTTTTCCTATGCTTCTCGCCATGATCAGGGTGTTCGAAGGCGCGGGCCTTCTGATTTATCCACTCGCGGTCTGCTCGGCAGCCGCGGTGTTCATCATCTGCGAGCGAGCATTCGCTCTCCGAAAAGCCGCGGTGATGCCGCAGGACTTGGTGGATGCCGTCGTGAGCGGACGCCCGCTGGTCGGCGGCAAGCACACGGTGCTCGCACGCATCGTCGAGTTCGCCGAGCAGCACAAAAACGACGAAGGCGCCGTGAAAGCCTTCGCCCGTCTCGAAATCAACCGCATGGAGCGCGGCGTGCCTTATCTCGATGTCATTTACGCGGCAGCGCCGCTCATCGGTCTCACCGGCACGGTCATGGGTTTGTTGCGGGTGTTTTCGCAAATCTCGCCCGACACCGGTTTGCCCGATCCGGTGGCATTCACCTCAGGTGTGGCGCTTGCACTTTCGGCAACCGTGATCGGTCTGTGCATCGCGATTCCGTCGCTGGTCGGCAGCGGCTACCTGCAGCGGAAAATCGAAAACTACGCGGCGCAGCTCGACGTGTTGCTCGAGCGAATCCTCCAGCGCAGCCGTTAATGAGCAGCCTCTATCCAAAACGTCGCAAGCGGCCCGAGATGAATCTCGTGCCTTTGATCGACGTGCTCGTGATGCTCGTGTTCTTCGCGTTCGTCACGATGCAGTTCAAGTCCGCGGCGACGCTCAATATCACGCTGCCGAAGGTCGAGACCGCCGGCAAAAACGAGTTCAAGGGCACGGTCACCATCATGATCGACAAGGACGGAATCGTTTCCTTCAACGGCCAGGCAGTGAGCGACGAACAGCTGCTGGCGCTACTCGATCGCGTGAAGCAAGTGGACCGCGAGATCCCGGTGCTGATTCAGGCCGACGAGACGACGCAGCTGAAGAAACTGGCGTTCGTCATGGATGCGTGCCGCAAGGCCGGTCTCAATCGGTTCAGCCTCCAGAGTCGTTAAGCCTGCGCAGGACCGACGCGTCGGGTTGCGCCGGCAGCGCACGCGTTTCAACCTGAGCGGATGAAGATCGTTCTCACTGGAGTCACGCGCGGTCTCGGTCGCGCGCTCGCGATGGAGTTCATTCGGCTCGGCCACACCGTCATCGGTTGCGGACGCAGCGGCGATGCGATCTTCGATCTGCGCATGGACTACCAGGCGCCGCACGATTTCTCGGTCGTCGACGTGGCGCTCGAAAACAAAGTCGCGATCTGGGCGGCCAAGGTGCTCGAGAGCGACAGCGCGCCGGATCTGCTGATCAACAACGCCGGCGTGATGAACCCGATCGCGCCGCTTTGGGAAATCTCCGATCGCGATTTCACGCGCGTGACCGACGTCAACATCCGCGGTGTGGCCAACGTCATCCGCCACTTCGTGCCCGCGATGGTGAAGCAGAAAAAAGGCGTGATCGTGAATCTGAGTTCGGGCTGGGGAAGATCCACGTCGCCCAACGTCGCGCCGTATTGCGCTTCCAAATACGCCATCGAAGGCCTCACGCACGCGATGGCGCAGGAGCTGCCGGAAGGCATGGCTGCGATCGCGCTCAATCCGGGCGTCATCGACACGGAAATGCTTCGCAGTTGCTGGGGCGATGATGCCGGCAGCTACCCCAAAGCCCAAGCGTGGGCCAAGACCGCGGCAGCGTTCATTCTCGGTTTCGGCCCGAAAGATAACGGACGTTCGCTCAGCGTGTCCTCGTTCGAGGATTAATCCGCATCGGGTCGCGCCTGTGTCCGCACCGAGTCGGGCTCAAGTGCGCACACGGTCGAGCCAAGGTGTGAACCAGGTCGAGCCGAGGTGCGGACCAGGTCGGGACAAAGTGCGGCTCAGGTTGCGACACTGCGCGGCGCGATTCACGGCTCGCGAGGAACATTTTCGGCATTCGCTGCACGATGAATGCAGCCATGACGACTGCAGGAAGAGATTCGTTGAATGGCAGGATCGTGCTGGTGAAATCCAGCAAGGATCGACGCGATCCGCCGACGGCGCTGCGTGGCACGATCCGCGTGGATCATGAGTCGCGACGCGTGTGGGTGGAAGTGGCGCTGCCCGATATGTTCACCGCGCCGGCCCATCGTCGCGAGTTCGAGCTGAACGACGCGCAAGTGGAGGAGCTGCTCAGCCACGAGCAACTCGGCACGTATAGCTGCACGGTGGATTATGACTTCGAAAAAGATGCCCGCGATCAGGCCCCCGTCACAACGGAGATTACCGACAAGCAGTAAGCCGAGGCCGCGCGAGCCGGCACGCCGCGGGCCTTCGCCTCACGGCACGCTGGTGACCGCGCTGTTTTTCTTCCTCGGTTGAAACAAAAAAGGGCGGGCCCGTGGCCCGCCCAGTGTGGCAAATCAGTCCACCGCTTCAGCCGTGTCTGCGGACTCGGCGCGCGGGTTAATTCGCTCGGCAAGCTGCGTAAGTTTTTCGTCGGTCGCCGACTCTTCCTTGAGCGTGGTCTCGAGGAGTTTGGCGGCGTCCTTGTAGTCGAGCAGCTTTGCGAACGTGCGCATGCTGCCGTAGCCGGAGATTTCGTAGTGCTCCACTTTCTGCGCGGCGACGATGAGAGCGGCGTCCATCACTTCGGGGTCGGCATCTTCCTCGATCGTCTCGCGGGCTTCGGCGATGAGTCCTTTCATCGCCTTGCACGTCTTGCCCTCGGGTGAGAGGCCAAGTGCCTGGAAGATTTTATCGAGCCGGTGGATGTGCTCCTTGGTTTCTTTCAGATGGGTTTGGAAACCGTCGCGCAGGGGGGGCGAGTGGGCGGCTTGCGCCATGAGCGGGAGTGCTTCGGTGAGTTGATTCTCTGCGTTATACAAATCGCGGAGTTCTTCGACGAAGAGGTCGTTGAGGTTTTCGAGAGACGCCATGGGAATGAAGAGTGAGGGTTTGGTTTTCTGCGCGTCGGCCGTGTGCCGGCGCTGGGGCCGCACAGTAGTGCCGACGTGAAGGCACGTCACTGGGGACGGAGCCTGCCACGGTAATGGAGTTTTCCCCGAAGTTTGCTTCCGCAGGATTTCGGGCGGGTGTGGGGAACCGCGCGCGAGCCGATGCTACCAAATGGCCGTGGCACCGCCTGCACCCCCGTCGATAGAGACCCGCACCATCACCAGTTACATCGTGATCGGGCTCACGTTGACCGCAGTCGCGGTGTTGAGCTGGCGCATCTCGCACGTGTTCGTGGTGGCGTTCGGCGGCATCGTGTTGGCGACTGTTTTGCGTTCGATGTCGGAGCCTCTGAGTCGCAACACGCGGCTGTCAGATCGCTGGAGCCTCGTGGTGGTGTTGTTGATTCTGCTGTTGTCCGCGGGCGTGCTCACGATGGTGTTTGGCAATCTCGTCATGGGCCAGGTCGGCGAGCTGCGCGAGAAACTCCCCGTTGCGCTGGAGGAGTTCACCAACTCCATCGGTAAATCCGACATGGGGGCGATGATGTTGGACTCGTTTGAGAAATCGATGACCGAGGGGACGACGTGGTCGGGATTCGGACTGGCCGCGGGGGCAGCGTTGTCACTGACCGCGGATCTAATCCTGCTCTTGTTTCTCGGCGTTTACTTCGCCGTGGATCCGAAACTCTACCGGAGCGGCGCGCTACGACTGCTGCCACCGAAGCGGCGCGCACAGGTGCGAAGTGCGCTCGATGATGCGGCCGAGGCGCTGCGCAAGTGGGTGCTGGCGCAGTTGGCCGCGATGGTGGCCGTTGGCGTGCTAACCGGAGTGGCGCTGACGATCATCGGTGTGCCGATGGCGTTCGCGCTCGCGGTGCTGGCCGGGCTTTTGGAATTTGTGCCGATCGTCGGACCGATCTTTGCCGCGATTCCGGCGCTGCTGCTGGCGTTTGCGCATGGACCTTCGACGCTGGTTTACACGGCAGGCGCCTACGTGGTGGTGCAGCAAATCGAGAGCAATCTCATCACGCCGCTCGTGCAGCGCTGGGCGGTGAAACTCGCGCCGGTCGTGGGCCTGCTTTCGGTGCTGGCCTGTGGCTACATCTTCGGCGTGATCGGCATCATTTTTGCGACGCCGATCGCGGTGGTGGTGGTGGAGCTGGTCAAGCACCTCTACGTCGAGGACACGCTGGAAAACAACGCGCCTCCAGCGCCATCGATCAGCGCGAAGGCGGCACGCGGCTGAGCACCTGTAACCAGATTTTGGTTACACCTTGCCGAGGCGTTTGCACGATCGGCGAAGGCTCGGGTTGACGAACCTCGGTTTGCGCGCACCGTCGGCGCCTCGCATGAAACAGCATGGATTGATGGACACGTTTTCGTCTCCGGCGGAGGGGCTGGCGGCGACCACGACGTTGAACAATGGCGTGAAGATGCCGTGGATGGGCGCGGGCGTCTGGCAGATCAATAGCGACGACGAGACGAGTCGCGTGGTGCAGGCTGCAATCGCGGCCGGCTATCGCCGCATCGACACCGCCAGCCTGTATGGCAACGAACGCGGCGTGGGAGAGGGGATTCGCCAGAGCGGCGTCGCGCGCGACCAGATCTTCGTCACCACCAAAGTGTGGAACGACGACATGCGGACGGGACGCATCGAGGAAGCTCTCGAGAAAAGCCTGCAGAAGCTCGGCTTCGATTACGTCGATCTCTATCTGCTGCACTGGCCGGTGAGCGGAAAGATCATTCCTGCCTGGCAGGCGCTCGAGCGTCTTTACCGCGAGGGCCGTGTGCGCGCGATCGGCGTGAGCAACTTCATGATCCCGCATCTCGAGGATCTGTTGAGCTCGACCCGGGTCGTGCCGGCGGTGAACCAGATCGAGTTTCATCCCTACCTGCAGAGCCGCGCGTTGCTGAACTATTGCCGAGGAAAAAACATCCAGCTCGAGGCGTGGAGCCCGCTCATGCAGGGCGGTCCGTTGCTGCAGAATCCGGTTTTGGAGGACATCGCTCGTGCGCACGGAAAGACTCCGGCTCAGATCATCCTGCGCTGGGATTTGCAAATGGGCGTGGCGACGATTCCGAAGTCGGCGCGGGCCGAGCGGCTCGCGGCGAATGCAAACGTCTTCGACTTTACGCTTTCGGAGGCGGAGATGCGCGCGATCGCGGGGCTGGATCGCGGACAGCGGGCGGGACCGGATCCGTTTAATTTTAATTTCTAGCGCCGCGCGCGATTTTACGTCGCAACCGTTGCCTTGGGGGTGCGTCCTTCTACGCTCCACACCCCCATGCGCTTCCCCCTACCGTCTCTCGCGGCGGCTGTCGCCGTCGTTGGTTCAATCTGTGTCAGCTCGGTCTTCGCGGCCGAAGGTGACCATTACACGGACAACACTCCGCCGCATACGCTCACGGATCCCGGCTCGCGACGCGCGGAGCCCGAGGTGGAAGGCGCCTCGGATGAGGCGATGCAGGCGCTGCGCCGGATGAAGCTGCCGGCGGGCTTCAAGGCCTCGCTTTGGGCGGCCGAGCCGATGCTGGCGAATCCGGTGGCGTTCAATATCGACGAACACGGCCGCGTTTTCGTTTCCGAAACCTATCGTTACCGCACGAGCGTTCTCGATATCCGCGAGTATCTCTGGATGCTCGAGGACGATCTCGCCTCACGCACGATCGAGGATCGTGCGGCTCTCATCCGGAAAAGCTTCGGCGAAGAGGGCGAAAAGGAACTTTCGATCGAGAGCGAATTGATCCGCCTCGTCGAAGACCGTGATGGCGATGGAGTGGCGGATCACTCGTCCGTTTACGCGACCGGCTTCAACAGCGCGCTGGATGGCATCGCGTCCGGCGTGTTGGCGCGACGCGGCCAAGTGTGGTTCACCAACATTCCGAGTCTCTGGCTCCTGACCGGAAAAGACCGCGCGGAGAAACGCACCGAAATCAGCCGTGGCTACGGCGTGCGTTTCAACTTCACCGGACACGATCTGCACGGGTTGGTCTTCGGGCCGGACGGAAAGATCTACTTTAGCATCGGCGATCGCGGTGCGCACGTGCCGACGAAAGAGGGTGGCATCGTCGCGACGCCCGACACCGGAGCGGTGTTTCGCTGCAATCCCGACGGCTCGGAACTGGAACTATTCGCGAGCGGCCTCCGCAATCCGCAGAGCCTCCTCTTCAACGAATACGGCGACTTGTTCACCGGCGAAAACGACTCCGACCAGGGCGACGAGGAACGCCTCGTGCACGTGGTTGAAGGCGGTGACAGCGGATGGCGCGTGGGCTATCAGTTTGCACCGTTGGGCAACGCGGGGCCGTGGAATTCTGAAAAGATGTGGCATCCCCGCAACGCCGAGCAGCCGGCCTTCATGCTTCCGCCGATCTGCAACATCGAGGATGGTCCGTCCGGTATCGCCTACAATCCAGGCACCGCCTTCGGTGGCGCTTACCAGACCCACATCTTTGTTACGCATTTCAAAGGCAGCATCTCGAGCAGCGGTATCTACGCTTACGAACTGAAACCCGACGGTGCATCCTATCGAGTGACGGACGCGGTGCCGTTCCTCACCTCGGCGCTCCCGACCGATGTCCGCTTTGGTCCGGATGGAAGACTCTACTATTCCGACTGGGCGGAAGGATGGCCGAAGTCGAAGCGCGGCCGCATCTATGCGATCGCGCCTGAAAATCACGCGGCAGACATCACCGCGAAGGAAGTGCAGCGTCTCATCGCGTCGGATTTCACCCGCAAATCCGCCGGGGAACTTACCACGCTGCTCGGCCATGCTGACTGGCGGGTTCGCCTCGAAGCACAGTATACCTTGGCGGAACGAGGAAGCGCCTCGATCGCCGGTCTGAAAAAAGTCGCGCTCGACACGGGCGCTCCGGAGTTGGCGCGTCGCCATGCGCTGTGGGCGCTCGGACAACTCGCGCGCAAGGATGCGACGGCGTTGGGCGGATTGCAGGCGTTGCTCGGCGACGCGGATGCGGAAGTGCGCGCTCAATATCTCCGCGTTTGTGGCGATGCGAAGCTTGCCTCAGCCGGCGACGACATGATCCGCAGTCTGCGGGATGAAAGTCCGCGCGTGCGGTTCTTCGCGGCGATGGGGTTGAGTCGCCTGGGGAAAAAGGACGCGGCGTCGGCGCTCATCGAGGCGGCGCGGGAAAACAACGACCACGATCTCTACGTTCGTCACGCCATTGTGATGGGTTTGGTCGCGGCCAACGACGAGGCGGCCTTGCGGCAAGCCATCACGGCCGACTCGCGCGCCGTTCGGCTCAGCGCGTTGCTCGCGATGCGCCGTCTGAAGTCTGCTGCGATCGCAGAGTTTCTGCGCGATCCGGATCCGACCCTGGTGCGGGAAGCGGCAGTCGCGATCAATGACGAACCGATTGCCGAGGCGCTTCCAGCGCTCGCGGCGCTGGTTGAGGCAAAGAGCGCCGAGTCCGCCGTGGCGCTGCGAGCGATCAACGCCAGCTTCCGTCTCGGACAGGCGAAGCACGCCGCCGATCTTGCCACCTATGCCGCGCAAGCGCACGGCTCCGACGAGTTGCGCGCGGAAGCGCTGAAGCAACTCGCACTCTGGTCCAAGCCGCCGCAACGCGATCGCATCGTCGGCATTTTTCGACCGATTGAAGCGGAGAGTCGGGACGAGGCGGCCGCGTCTGGCGCTGTGCAGAATGTCCTCGCCGATCTTCTCGGTGATTCCACCCCGGAAACAGTCCAGCTTGCCGCAATCGAGGCAGTGCGCGCGTTGCAGCTGAAGACCGCCGGCGAGTTGCTGGCGGCCGCTGTGTCCAACGCGAAACTTCCTGCGCAGACCCGCGCGGCGGCGCTCGATGCGCTCAGTTTCTTTGAGGATCCCCGCACCGCTGAGGCGGTGAAGTTTGCGAGCGAATCGAATGTGGAGGCGCTCCGTCTTGCGGCGCTTCCGATCGCGGCACATCTCTCGCCCGATACGGCTGCTCCGTTGCTCGCTCGATTGGTGGAGAGCGGAACAGTCGCCGAGCAAAAAGCCGCCTATGCCGCGCTGGGATCGTTCGAGCATTCCACGGTGGATGAATTGCTGATTTCGTCGCTGGCGAAACTGGAACGCGGCGAGGTGCCTGCCGCGGTGCAACTCGAGTTGGTGGAGGCGGCGGCCAAGCGCGAATCGGCAGCGGTGAAAGAAGCCGTGGCGCGCCGCGAAGCCCAGCTCGCCAGCTCGTCCGATCCTCTCGCTCGCTACCGCATCGCCCTGGAAGGCGGCGAGGCGCGCCGCGGACTGCGGGTGTTTTACACGCAGCCCGTGCTCGCCTGCGTGCGTTGCCATCGTGCCGGACCAGACGGCGGCGATGCAGGGCCCGACCTGAGCACGATCGGAGCGAAGCACTCGCGCGAGTATCTTCTCGAAGCGGTCGTGAAGCCCAGCGCGACGATCGCGCCTGGTTTCGACACCGCAGTCGTAACACTGAAATCGGGCGCGTCCGTCGGTGGCGTCGTGGCCGGGGAAACTTCCACCACACTCCAACTGCGTGACGCCGACGGCGGGATCGTAGAGGTGAAAAAGGCCGACATCGCGCGCCGTGAAAGCGTGCCGTCGTCGATGCCGGAAATTTATGGTGCGGTTTTGAGCGGCTCCGAACTGCGCGATCTCGTCGAGTTTCTCGCCGGTCTCACCGAGACCCGCGAGGTCGGTGTGGATCGTGAGAAGCCGCGCGCTCTCCGAGGTAAAACCGACGCGAAGCTGTAACCAAAAACTGGATACACGCGGAAAAATCGGGCTCGCGACGTGAAGAAACGCGGTCTTTGCGCAAATTCACGTCGCGTGAGATCGTGCACGTCTAGAGTTTACAAACGCCGGAAAACTTTTCGTTATGGTGACGCGCCGGCGCGGAATGGCTCCGCCCGGTGAGCACAACCAAAGACAAACGAAAAAACACATGGCTAAGAAATCCTCAAAACCCGCTAAGAAGACTGCTAAGAAGACCGCTAAGAAGGCTGCGCCGAAGAAGAAGGTCGCTGCCAAGAAGCGCTCCAAGAAGTAATCGACTCGCTTCGTCTCTCTTCGCTCGGCGACCCCTGGCCGGCGAAGAGAGACGCAGGCAATCTCGCGCGGCGTTCGCGCCGCTGTTAGTTTCCAGGGGAAATTCCGCCACGCAGCTCGAACGGCCTATTGAGCCGGTTGCAGCGACCACAAGGTCGGCACCAGCCACAGAGCGAGGGCGAAGATCACCACGGTCAGCAGTCCGCCGACCCGCATGAAATCGGCGAAGCGGTAGCGTCCCGGTCCATAGACCATGAGGCACGCTGGCTCGAGTGGCGTCAGATACGAGCAGCTCGCTGCAATCGCGATCATCAGCGCGAACGGGCGTGGGTTCAGCCCGGATTGCGTCGCTGTCTGCACTGCGATTGGCAGCAGCACCGCCGCCGCCGCTTGGTTCGACATCGGTTGGGTGAGCGCGACCGTAAGAGCGAAGAATCCACCCAGCAGACCGAGCGGCGAGATTCCGCCCGTCCACGCGGCGACGTGACCGGCCAGGTATTCCGCCGTGCCGGTGCTCATCATGGCTTCGCCCAAGGTGAGCATGCAGGCCACCAGGATCACGGCGCGCCACTCAACCTCACGGTAGGCTTCCGCCGGGTCGATGCAGCGTGTCGCCAGCACGAGAAAGGCGCCGGACAAGACGGCGACTGGGAGCGGCAACACGCCAGTTGCTGCGAGAGCGAGCGCACCAACGAAGATCAAGATGGCCCGCCACGCGCGCGTGCGATCCACGCGCTTCTCCTCGACCTGATTCAGCACGCTGATCAATCGATCCTCGGCGAGCTGCGTGATCGAGCGGGAGCTGCCTTGGAGCAGGAGCACGTCGCCCACGCGAAACACCGTGCGACCGAGCTTGCCGGGTTGATTGCGACCGTGGCGATTGAGTCCGAGCACCTGCACGTTGTAGCGCTCGCGGACGCCGATCGCGCTGAGTGTCCGGCCCACGAGTCGTGAGCGCGGAACGATAAGCGCCTCGACCAGCTTCGTGTCTTCATCGCGCAGATCAGGATCGGAGAGTTTGAGGTCGGGCCGGATATCGAGACCGACTGTGTCCTTCACTTTCAGCACGTCCTTGCGCGCGCCTTTCACGAGCAGGATGTCGCGCGCCTGCAGTTTCAGATCGCGCCGGGGCCAGAGATGCACGTCGGGTTTGCGGACGACGCGCACGACCTGCAGATCCATTTCTCGCCCCAGGTTTGCTTTGGCGAGTGTTTCTCCGATGAGCGGAGAGTCGTCCAGGACGACGACCTCCGTCACATAGTGTCGCAAGTCGAACTGCTCGACCAACTCGACCGGAGCACGCTGCGGAATCAATCGGCGTCCGATGAAAAACATGTAGATCAACCCGGCCACCGCGATGGGCAACCCAACAGGCGTGAGCTCGAACATGCCGAGCGGCTCCAAGCCGGAACGGGTCATGAGTCCGCTCACCACCAAATTGGTGGACGTGCTGATGAGAGTGACGGAGCTCGTGAGGATGGACGCGAAGGCGACCGGCATCAGGAGACTCGAGGGTGACACTCTGGCCTTCGCGGCCACGCCGGTGACAATCGGCAAGAATAATGCCGCAGCTGCGGTGTTGCTGATGAACGCGCTCAACGTGGCCACCGCCAGCATCACCGCAGCCAGCAGCGCGTTCATGCTGGCCCCCGCGTGGCGGAGAATAAAACGCGACGCGAGATCGACGACTCCGGTTCGAATCAACGCCGTGGTCATGATCAGCAGGCCGAGAATCATGATCACGGTATCGCTGCCGAAACCTGCGAACGCTGTGTTCGCAGGCACCAGACCCGAGATCAGCAGCGTGAGCAGCAATCCCAGAGCGACGACGTCGCTCGGGATCCATTCGAAAGCAAACAAGACCAGCGCTGCCACCACCAGACAGAGCAGGAGCGCAATCGAGAAGGTCACACGAGGTTGGACCAGTTCAGAGGGCGGTGGCTCCGTGCGACGATGAAGCCAAATGCGGTCCCTCAGGGCAGCGGTTCGGCTGGCTGCGAGACGTCTTTCAGCACTGTGCCAGACAGACCGGCGTGAACGTCCACTGCGATGTCTCCGAGAGAAATGATGCCGACAAGTTTCCCCGCGCGATCGAGCACCGGCAAGCGGCGCACCTGGTAGCGCTGCATGAGCGCCACCGCTTCCTCGACCTCCTGATCCTCTCGCACGGAAATCGATCCGGTGGACATTACGTCGCGCACGAGTGTGCGCGAAAGATCCGCACCGTCGGCGACCGCTTGGACCACGATATCCCGGTCGGTGAGCATTCCGACGATCACGCCGTTATCCACCACCGGCACCACGCCGATGTCATGGAGGCGCATCAGCCCCGCAGCTTCCACCACGGTCGAGGTCGGAGTGACGGAATGCGTGCCCTTGGTCATCATTTCGCGAGTCTTCATGGCGCCACCTTACGCAGAGTGGTGGAGCACTGCCATCGGGCCGTGTCCCGACCCAACCCTCCGCCGCTCGCGAAGTCCGCCGATGTCGGAACGGCGGTTGAGTGGAGAAAGACGATGAGCCGACGGCTCTCGGTTTACCCCATGGCTGACGACGGGAACGGGAAGTAAGTTCGGGGCACGTTCAAATCGCGTTATGAAAACTCTCAAGAATCCTGTCGCCCGCTCTGTCTTCATCGCCGCGTTTGTCGCTGCCACGATGACTGCCGGTTGTCGTCCGCACGATGGCGATCCCAAGGTAAAAGAAACGGATCGGCAGACGATGTATCCGGAAGGCCAGCGGCAATCGACCGGGAATGAGGCGAAGGGCAGTCAGGATTCGCAGCCTGAGAGCGAGTTGACGCGGCGGCCGAGCGACAGCTCCGGCGGGACCCAGACTCCCGGCAGCGAAACTTCGGGAAACGCCGACGACCGGAAAACGAACTAGCCTACGAAAGGCTGGCGAGCTCCGCGAAATGCAGCGAGCGCGGCGAGGTGCCGAACGGCGACGATATTTCGGAGCTGCCGAAGCCCATCGCATCGATGAGTTCGCCGTTTTTCCCTTCGCACGGATCGGCCTCGATCGAAGCGATTACGTGGGCCATGAGTCCGAGTGAGATTTGGTCGGCCATCTCGCACTTTCGTTTTTCCTCCGCGAGCTGCGCCTCAAGCCGGGCGATCACTGTGCGCGAATCGAGACTCGGCTGAATCGCTTCGTTGAACTGGCTCAGGGTCAGCCCGCCGAACGGCTTGGATGGCCGCAGGAGTGCCCACGCGCCGAGCATGCGAGTCAGCAGAGCTTGATTCTGTTTGAGATTCATAGGTGGACCGCCAGCGGCGCCGGCAATGCTTTGAGCGTTCAGCGAACCGCGCGTTTCGCCCGGCGATTTTTCACGTAAAATCACGTAGGGGTGTCGCGCGTGATTTGCGTTAACCGAGCAGTCGCGGGCGGCGGACTCGCGATTGCGCTCTGCGCGCCGGTGAGTTCGTTCCGGCGATGAACAATCGAAAGCTGCCAGTCGTCGCGGTCTTGCTGACGTTTCTTCTCTGCTCCTGCGCAACGTGGTCCTCGCGTCAAATTTCGGTGTCGCTTGCCGATGTGGAGGCCGTCAACGCGTCGGTGTTCGAGACCGGTGTGGCTCTCACCGTGCGCATCGCGAACGAATCGGAAACGCCGCTCGTGCTGCGGGGCAGTGTCTATCGCCTCTACGTCAATGGCGTGTTGGTCGGCCGCGGACTCTCCGACGAGGCGCTCGAGGTCGCGCCTTTCAGCACGGCCACACAACGCGTGCCGCTCTACGTCGAGAATCTCTCCATGCTCGGAAAAATCCGGATGTGGGCGGCGGGCTCAAAGATCGAGTATCGCCTCGATAGTCGGCTGCATCCCGTGACCGGGAGTGGGGTGCATGCCGAATCCACTGGCGAGCTCGATTGGCGGATGTTCACGCGAGCGGTGGAGCATCTCCGTTAGCGGTTCGGTCCCGGACGCCGCGGCGCTGCACGCAACGGCCGTGAATCGGCATCACGGCGAGATCTTGTTTCCGCGGCGATGGCTTGAGTGATCGCCGCGCGCACATCCAAACGCTTTCGACTGTGATCCGTGATCTGATCGAAGTGCGTTTGAGCGATGGAGCAGCGGCCCATCGTTCTCTCCATATACTCGGCGATGAACGTCTGCTGGAAGCGCTTGACGCTCTGCTGCACGGCGGCGGAGTCGGTTGACGCCAAGGCAAGCGATTGACCGATCATGCGGTGCCCAAGATCCGAGGCGATGGCGTGCGCGTTTCCGTAGTAGTGTTCGCAGATCTCGCGATGAGCTTCCTCGTGCTCGATGACCGCGGGCCGGCCATCATTCGGTGTCCACAGCACGATTTTCAGCCGGGTGGTGATTTTCACGCCTTGCACAAGGGCGCGACTTGGCGATCTGGCGCCTGCCTCGCGAGTGACGCGTGTCTCCATGTCACAAGAAAACCGATACACGCACTGGCCGATCTCGGGCGGACGGAGCGGAGGCATGTCCGGTGGAGGTGACTTCGGATCGAACGTGCGGCGTTCCACTCGGGTGGCGGTGATTTCGAGCGTGAGCCCTGCGGGAACGCTCGATGCAGCCAGGCACGGCGCGACGATCGCAAGGAGAACAACGACGCAGGAAAATCTCACGCCGGACCATTCGGGCTTTCAGCGCAAAATCAATGCAACGGCCGCAGGGTTCGCGGAGGATTCTGCGCAACACTTGCGTTGCTTTGTCAAAAGCCGGCTAAAGCACGCGACGGCGCGCCCTTTGCCTTTAGCGAGAGGGAAACGGACGATTCATTTCCGCCATGTCCAGCCATGTCCGACGTCTCTTTTCCGCAGGTATTTTCCTGCTGTGGTTGAGCGCGGCTTCAGCCGAGGAGGAGGGATGGGAAAAAGTCCACGTAGGAATGAAAACGGGCGAAGTGGTCGAAACGGTGGGAGAACCTCTCGTGACGACGAAGGGCCGCGGCTTCGAAGTTTTCATCTATGATCGCGGGGCGGAGGTCGTGCTCTTCCGCGGATTGGTCGTTGCGTGGACGCCGCCGCCGGGAAGCGGCGATGATGCGGGACGTCAGATCGATTTCAGCCCCGTGGTCGAAGCGGCGAAGGAAGCAGCCAAAGACGCCGAAAAGCAGGAGCAGGAGGCTGCGGCCGTGCGTTACGTTCCGCGGGGCGAAGGCCGAACCGAATACGAGCGCGTTGCGCCGTCCTGGCGCTCGCGTATCCGTCGCTTCTGAGCGCGGACGTCACTCGCGCAGACGCGAGTCGATGATCAGCGTGACGGGGCCGTCGTTGACGAGGGAGACGGCCATGTTTGCCCCAAAGCGACCGGTGGAAACCGGCACGCCCACCGCGCGTTCGAGCGCCGCGACGAACGCCTCGTAGAGCGCGAGTGCTTCCGGCGGTTTCGCTGCGTCGTTGAACGAGGGGCGCTGGCCTTTGCGCGTGCTGGCGATCAGAGTAAACTGACTCACCACCAACACCGCCGGGGAGGGAAGCTCGCGCACCGAGCGGTTCATGCGCCCGGCTTCGTCCTCGAAGATGCGGAGCCCCGCGATCTTTCCGGCGAGCCAGTCGATGTCGGTTGTTGTATCACCATTTTGAATACCGACGAGCACCAGCAGGCCAGCGCCGATGGCGGCAATGGTTTCACCGGCCACGGCAACCTGAGCCGAAGACACTCGCTGGATGACAACGCGCACGAAAAGTGATGCGGAAAAAAGAAACGGCCGGCGAAGATCGCCGGCCGCGCGTCGGTCAGACCATGGGCACGTGCGGTTCGACGTCCGCCTCGTAGTCCACGCCGGTGAGCCCGAAGCCGAAAAGCTTCAAGAACTCCGAGCGGTAACCAGCGATGTCCGTCTGCGCGGCGAGGTTTTCCGTGGTGACGATCGGCCAGATCTCGCGGACTGCGGCTTGGACATCCGGCGCCATTTCGAGATCGTCGATGCGGACACGACCGGCTTCGTCGAAGCGCGGCGTTTGGCCGTTATACATGTGCGTCGCGAACAGGCGCTGGATTTGCTCGATGCAGCCCTCGTGCGTGCCCTTCGCTTTCATGATCTTGTAGAGGATCGAGATGTAGAGCGGGACGACGGGAATCGCGGAGCTGGCCTGGGTGACGAGTGCCTTGTTGACCGAGATGAAGGCGCGTCCGCCGCCGTGGGCCTTGAGCAGCGCGTCAAGCGACTTGGCGGCGCGCTCGAGATCGTTTTTCGCGAGGCCGATGGTGCCGTTCTTGTAGATCGGCCAGGTGACTTCCGGCCCGATATAGGAATAGGCGATCGTCTGCGCGCCCGGCGCCAGGAGATTGGCGTCGCGCAGCGCGTGGATCCACATCTCCCAATCTTCGCCGCCCATGACGGCGCTCGTGTCGGCGATCTCGGCTTCGGAAGCGGGCTCGATCGTGATGTCGGTGACGATGCCCTTGTCGGTGTCGACGGTCTTGTTGGTGTAGGACGCTCCGACCGGCTTCAGCACGGACTTGTGAACGGCACCGGTTTTCGGATGCGTGCGGCGAGGGGAAGCGAGGGAGTAAACGACGAGGTCAACCTGACCGAGGTCGGCACGGATGGTATCCAACGTCTGTTTCTTGATCTCGTCGGAGAACGCGTCGCCATTGATGTTCTTCGCGTAAAGGCCGGCGGCGCGGGCGGCGTTGGTGAACGCGATGGTGTTATACCAGCCGGGCGTCGCGGGGCGGCCTTCTTCCGACGGACGCTCGAAAAACACACCCAGGGTGGCAGAGCCAGTGCCGAACGCGGCGGTGATCCGCGAAGCGAGGCCGAAGCCGGTCGAGGAGCCGAGAACGAGAACTTTCTTTGGGCCGTCCTTGATCGGCCCCTTCGACTTCACGTAGTCGATCCATTCCTGAACATGGGCCGCGCAACCCGTGGGATGGGAAGTCACACACACAAAGCCGCGAACCTTGGGTTTGATGATCATAGAAAACCAAGAATTCGGGCCGGCCGAAACGTGACAAGGCTCATTTACGGCAGCTAAACCGGCGTTCCGACTGGCGATGCGCGTCGTGCGCTACTCGTTCGCAAGCACCACCGGACCTTCACGTGTCGTCGCGCCGCCGCGCCGTTCGCGGCTTACGATAAAACGGACGGAATCCGTAGAGAAGGTCTGCGCGGATCGAAAAATCACCTGCGCGTTTCCGCTTTCCGCGCTCACGTGAAAAACTCCGCCTTCGACCGGCTTCGGTTCACCGGCGTCGATGAGCCACAGTTGATAATCTCGATCGGCTGAGATCGCGGGAAGACGGGATGCGTGAAGCACGCCTTCCCGGCGGTTCGAATCCCAAACCACGATCGCGTGGGCGCGCGGGGCGTGGTCGAGCTGCGATTGCAGTGCGACGATTTTCAACCGCGACAGATCTGGCTGTGCGGTCGTTTGCGACTCGAGTTGCGCGATGCGCACATCGCGTTCCGCGAGACGTGCAGCCGCGCTCGTTTGCGCAGCGCGCGCGAGTTCCTGTTCGCGGGCGGAAAGAATCGCGCCGGCTTCGACTTGATGGCGAAAGGTGCGGGCCTCCAGCTCCGTTAGCGTGAGCTCGTCGCGCACGCGGGCGAGTTCGGCGCGTGTGCCGAAGTAGAGCTGGGTGAGCGCGAGACCGAGCGCCGCGAACCCAGCGGTCAGCACCCAAGGAACCCAGCGCACGAGCGAGAAATGGCTCGTCGAGCGGGACGATTCCGCGTCCTGCGGAGCGGAGGTTGGGGACGAAGTGGGAGCGTCGGGCGGCATCAGAAACGTCGCAGTTTGGAGAAGCTCAGCCGCGGCGACACGAACGAAATTCGTCCGGCGATCTCTTCGCGACGGATCAAAGCGAACCTACAGCACCGCCATCCCGACGAGGCCGAGGATCAACAGCGCGGCAAGCAGGACCAGGATGGTGCGTTCGCGAGAGGTGAGCGGGAGTGGCATGGTCAAAAGCCGAGAGGACGCAGGGAGGAGAGGATCGTTTGCGCGAGAGGATCGTTGGCGAAATCGCTCCAGGGATGGTTGGAAGAGATGCGCACGAAGAGTTGATCGCCTTCGCGGCTGAAACCGTGGTTCCACGCGAGTTTTAGCAGCGCGCCTGGCGAGCGGGGATCGAGATGCGCGAGCAGTCGTCCGTCGTAGAAATGCCAGAACCAGACGTATTGCGGGAAATGTTGATTGCGAAACAAGCGGGCTTCCGCCGCAGGCAGCGGACCGCCGGGCGTCGCAAGCACTTCGCGAGTGACGGGCTGTGGCTCCAGCACCCAGCCGCTGCCCGGCCAGCAAGCGTCGGGCGTGTGCGTCGAGACGGAACTCACGGAGGCCTGTCCCGCGCGCCAATAGGCGAGATAGACTGTGACCTGATGGATGCCCGCCGGCGTATGTTTCAGATAAGTGCGCTGTAGCAGCGTGTCGGTCTGCAGCGTGGAGCGAAATTGGTAGATCGAAGCGTCGGTGGTCACGCTCCAACCCGGTGCGCTGGTCGGGAGAACTCGCTCGAGATCGGGAACAACGGAGTTGTGCTGCGGGGACGGCGCCGTCTTGAAGTGAAAGAGCAGTGCAACCGCGACCGCTACGGCCAAACCGTTCGCAAGGAATCGGCTCGCAGTGGTGGACTTCGCCGTGCTTCCGCGAGCGTGCGGGGTTGAGTCTTCATCGCCCGGTTTCTCGATCAACCGAGCCAAACCAAACAGGACCGCAGCCGTGAGACCGAGCACGGCAAACCCCGTCCAGTCGTGCCAAGGTCCGGCGATATCGACGTCGGCGTTCGCGAGCAATGTGAGCAGAAGCGAACGCGCGAAGTTCATCGCGAGTGCCAGAATTGGCGCCGCGAGCAAAATCACCGCGCGCGCCCAACTTCGACACACGAGCGTAGCAGAAAAAAAGAACCCGACGAACACGCACGAGATCAGGGAGCGCACACCGCTGCAGGCGTCTTCGACCCCCACGACCGCATGCGCGAGATTGATGACGTTGCCGTCACGCGTGGCGGCGATGCCGAGAAGGTGCAGCGCACGCACGACGTTTTCGGAAACCGCCAGCTGCAGCCCAAGCGTCAGTCGCGTGTAGGTCCCTGGCGGCATCGGGGCCGTTAAGAACCACAGCGCGACGGCCACCAGGGAGCTCCAGTTGAACGGCACGAGACGCACGTCGCGCGCGGATACGGTCGCGAGCGCCGCGAGCAAAAAGCTCACGAGTGCACAGCTGAGCACAAACACCACCATCGTGTGCGACCAGCCGACGGCTGCTGCGAACAATCCGCCGAAACCGAGCAACACCAATCCCGCGAGCAGTGCGGCGACACAGACGCTCGTGGCGATTTTCGGACGGAGAAAACGCGGCGTGCCGTGGCGCACGCTTTCCGCGATCAGTAACGCGAAAACAAGCGGAGTGAAGAAGCCATGCGACAGATCCGGATTCGAGACCCAGTGTGGCCACAGCAGCGCGATTTGCACGGTCAGTAACACCGCTATCGCTGCACCGGCCGCATACCACGAGAGCGGGAGCGACTTCATTTTCGCAGCTCGACCGCCGCAGGGCCGCGACGCTTGCCCGGATATTTCTCCAGCAGTGCGTAGTGCACTTCCATCGGAGTGGGGAGCGTGCCCAGCAATCCCGCGGCGCGGGCCTGGCCGGATTCTCCCAGAAAGAACAAACGCACGACCTCGAGAATCTGCGGTGAGCCGCCGCTCTCGGCGCGGATCATGTCGGCGATCGTCCGCATTTTTTCGATGTCCTTGCCCGCGCCCACGGCGGCATACACCGAGAGATAAAGGCCGAGCGTGTCGCCCGTGAGTGGGATTCGCGCGTCGATGAACTTGCGATAAAATCGATCGAGGATCGCGGGCGACGGATAGCGAATCAGGTGGGCGGACAACAGGGTGATCGCTGGCGAGCCCAGAGGCGTGGAGAGAATCAAGTCCACGTAGCGTTCGAGCGACTGTCGCGCGTCGGCGGCGGCGTAAGCGCGAAGATACAGCGTCGCACGCGCGATATCGTCGAGTGTGCGACCGTAGGACTCCAGTAGATCGAGCCCGGTGTAGGCATCGCCGAGTTCAATCAAGGCGGAGACTTGATAAAACCAAGCGTAAGCGGGTGCGTCGTCCCAGCGGCGTTCGAGCAAGGCTCGTGCTTGCGCTGTCTCTTGCGCGCGGAGGAGCAACTCACACTGCATCACCTGATGCCATGGAGCGGCGCCGGCAGCGGAGTCATCACGGATGCGTTCGAGCGCGTCCGTGCTTCCGGTCTGACGACTTGCGAATATCAGCGCGCGCATCCACACGGGAGCGTCGGGCGAATCGCCGAGGATCTGATCGGCGGCCAATTTTTCGATCTGCGAAAAGTCACCCCGAGCCAAAAGCGCGCGAAACCAAAGCTGGGCCGTCGCTGCACGCTCGGAGGGAAACTGCGCCAGCAAACGCTGATAAACCTGATCGGCGAGAACCGGACTGCTGAGTTGAGTCTTCTGTGCAAAGGCGATCGCGATGCGGTAATTGTGCGGATCGAACTGGTAGGCGTTCGTCAGATAAAGCATGCCCTCGGCGGGCTGGCCTGCCGCGAATGCCTTTTCGGCGCGACTCATGAAATACCAGCCTCGCACCTCTGTGATGCGATGCCAGGAGCCCGGCCACATCACGTGCAGCACGCTGACCGGATAACCGACCGTGCGGAGAAATGCGAATGTGCCCAGCACCAGCACCAGATAGATCGTCGCGGCCGTTCCGCCGTAGTAGCCGAACGTCCGCCCCCAGAATGGCCGCACGTCGGCCGTGTTGGCGGAGCACCGCAGACCGTTTTCTGTTTTCACCAACAGCGGGCACACGCGTCGAAAGCGTAGTTGCTCGTTCCACGACATCGACGCTTCGCACTGCGTTTCGAACGCACGGCCGGAATCGCTGGGGCTCTGGCAAGGACAGGCCACACGCCCGCGGCGCCAGCGGAACCACGATTTGCGCGTGTTCCAGTAGAGCAGCCCCCACGCGAAGCGGAAAAAGTCGGCGAGCCAGCCAGTCACGCCGCGCAACCTAGGGAGAGTCCCCTAAGCCGGAAAGTGAAAACTGAGTGCAGACGCTGGCAACTTGCGGGAAAGGTCCGATATTCGGCGCGCGTTACCATGAATACCCTAAAGAAAATGCTCATTGTCTTCGCGGCGACTCTGGTGGCCGCTGTTTCTTCGGGACATTCCGCCGTCAAAATCGGTCAGCCGGCACCCGATTTCAGTCTCACCGATTTGGACGGCAAAGTGCACCAGCTCTCCGGGCTGAAAGGCAAAATTGTCGTGATCGAGTGGACGAATCCCGACTGCCCGTTCGTGCAGAAGCACTATCAGAGTGGAAACATTCCCAAACTCCAGAAAGCCGCGGCGCAAGAAGGCGTCGTGTGGCTGGTCGTGGAAACGGGATCCAACCGCGCTGCCGATAAAGTGAAGAGCTGGCAGCGCGAAACGGGCTCCGCCGCGGTGGCGTATCTCCGTGACGCCGATGGGCAAGTCGGCCGCTCTTACGCGGCCAAGACGACGCCTCATCTCTACGTCGTTTCGCCCGACGGCCTGGTGGTTTACCAAGGCGCTATCGACAGCATTCGCTCGGCCGACACAAAAGACATTGCCAAGGCCAAGAACTACGTCGCCGCGGCACTCGATGCCGTCAAAGCTGGCAAGCCTGTCGAGGACGCTTCCACCCAGCCCTACGGCTGCGCGGTAAAATACTGAGCGGTTCGCCAACGTAGCTCGCTACGGAAACCGGCCGACGAGGAGCGGCCGGTTTTTGTTTTCCGTTTACGTGCGGCGATACCGGTCGTGTCACCGCACAGCCGCAGTCGTTCGGCACAAACTCGCACTTGACGCGCGCCGCGAAATCGAAAGCGTCTCACCTTCCAACAGACGCCCTCATCGTCTATCGGTTAGGACAGGAGATTCTCAATCTTCAAAGCGGGGTTCGATTCCCCGTGGGGGCGCCAATTCCTCGCCAGACGCTGGGAGGAAGAACCGAAGAAAGCTCCGCTGATCGGTTCGTTTGTATCGCCTCTGTTTACCCGCGGGGTTGAGGTGTGCCCGCTGTGCACGACGCGGCAGCTCAGCGGTATCGCCAACGCAGGCGACGATGCTAGCGTCGCCCGAAATGACGCATTCTGGACCCAAGTTACTCCTGCATGTGGAAGGTGCGGTCGTGCTCGTTGCGGCCGTGTTCGCGTATGCAAAGCTCGGGGCCTCGTGGGGCTACTTTGCGCTCTTGTTTTTCGTGCCGGATATTTCGATGGTGGCCTACGCTGCCGGCACACGGGCGGGAGCGTGGAGCTACAATGCCGCGCACACTTACTTCGGCCCCGCGCTTCTGGCAGTCGTCGCGTATGCGGCCCAATATGCAGGACTCCTCTCGGTGGCCGTGGTGTGGATCGCCCACATCGGTTTTGATCGTCTGCTCGGCTACGGCCTCAAATATCCCAGCAATTTCAAAGACACTCACCTTCACCGAGTGTGAGTGTTGCAGCCACATCACGGGTGCGATGACGTCGCTTCAACCCTCCGAAAAACATGTTCTACGCACTCTTGTTGGTGACGTTTGTGGTAGCGACCGCTGTCTCGTGGCTGTCGGTGCGGATCTTCTCGAAACCGGCCGACGTCATTCTGAAGCGCATCATTCAGGACGACATTTACCGCTCGTGGCTGACTTACCTGAAGTTCGCCCTCTACGTTGTCGGTATCTCGGCGGGCGTTCGCATCTATCAACTCGAGCAATACATCAGCCCGCAGGACGGGAAGAAAGAGGGACAAGTTTTGCCGCTGAATGCCGAGCGATGGACGCTCGAAGTCTATCGAACGATCATCGAAACCCTCCAAGGCATCGCGTGGGTGCTGCTCGTTTACTTCGTGGTCGCGCTCGTCGCGTTCGTGATCGTTCGCATCGTGGAAATCTGGCGTAAGTCAAAGACGGATCCGAACTCGCAGCCCTGAGCTCTTTGACACCTCGCCGCGGTGACGCAGCGTGCAGCGGTTCTCATGAGCGGTTCTTCCATTGATGCGAGGGTTTCGATCGGTCACGTGCATCTCAAGGTCGCGGACCTCGAACGTGCGCTTGGCTTCTACTGCGGCGTGCTCGGTTTCCAACTGACTCAACGCTACGGGCGCGAAGCGGCTTTTGTTTCCGCGGGCGGTTATCATCACCACATCGGCCTGAACACGTGGGAGAGCAGGGGAGGCTCGCCGCCGCCTCCGGGCACCACGGGATTGTTTCACGTGGCGATTCTTTATCCGACGCGCGCAGCGCTCGCCGATGCGCTGCGACGCCTGATCGAAGCGAGAGTCCCGCTCGACGGCGCCAGCGATCACGGCGTCAGCGAAGCGCTTTACTTGCGCGATCCGGATCAGAATGGCGTGGAGTTGTATTGGGATCGTCCGCGCGCCGAGTGGCCTCACACGCCGGACGGAAAACTGGCGATGTATACGCGGGCACTCGATCTCGAGTCGCTGCTGGACGAGCTAAGCTAAATGAAGGCAATGCACGGCGGCGCGGACTGTGCGCCAGGCCACCGTGCGGAGATGCGGATTGCTCGCGCGAGCTCAGGCGCGCTTGCTGGCGATCTGGCGGCTCTTCTTTCGGAAAAGCACCAGGAGGCCGGCCGCCGCGCCACAGATGATCGCGTAGGTGGAAGGTTCGGGCACGGCGACGATTTCAAGTGCTGGGCCGGGACCGGCTGAAAAACTCTAGTGCAGGAGCCAATTCGTATGCCCGAGAAACACCGCATTTATACCATGGCTGTCGCGAAGGTGTATCCCTTCTACGTCGAGAAGGCGGAGAAAAAGGGGCGCACGAAAGCGGAGGTCGACACCATCGTTTGCTGGTTGACCGGCTACAGCCAGCGCGAGCTTGAGACGCAGCTGAAGGCGCAGACGGACTTCGAAACGTTTTTCAAGGAGGCCCCAAAACTGAACCCCGCGAGAACTGCCATCAAAGGCGTGATCTGCGGTGTTCGCATCGAGGAGATCCAAGATCCGCTGATGCGAGAAGTTCGTTACCTCGACAAGATGATCGACGAACTGGCGAAGGGGCGGCCGATGGAGAAAATCCTGCGGACCTAGCTTGTGTTGCTGCTGCGAAAGGCTCGGAGCTCTTGAGCCGGGGCTGCAGCGTTTATCCTGTCGGTCGATTATTCCTCGAACTCGCTGCCGACCGGTAGATTCGGGAAACCTCCACGTGAGCCACTCTTGGGGAGCGGCTAGTGGGGTATCGGCTTTCTCCTGAGTGGCAGCTCAGGTTGCGCTCAGTCAAACCCGCGGGCGGTCCCGGTGTCTGCTGGGGGAATCTCCAGTATCCGGTGATTCATCCGCCACACGCCACCCGACGCTCGTGCACCTCGCTCACCGCCGCCGCGGCAGCCGTGCCTTCGGAAAACCGCCAGTGTGAACCACACGTCGCGCATCTCGCGACTCCGCGCCCATGAGCTTGGAACTTACGATTCTCATGCCGTGCCTCAACGAGGCGCTCACGATTCCCGCGTGTGTGAAAAAGGCGCAGGCCTTTCTTCGCGACCACCAAATCGAGGGAGAAGTGGTGGTCGCCGACAACGGCAGCACCGATGGCTCGCGTGAACTCGCCACGCAGCTCGGCGCGCGCGTGGTGCCAGTGCCCGTGCGCGGCTACGGCGCGGCGCTCGCTGCGGGTATCGAGTCGGCTCGTGGTCGCTTCGTCATCATGGGCGACTCGGACGACAGCTACGATTTTTCTGCCCTGCTACCTTTCGTCGAGAAACTGCGTGAGGGCTACGAGCTCGTCATGGGCAATCGTTTCCGCGGTGGAATCGCGCCCGGTGCGATGCCGCCGTCGCACCGCTATTTCGGCAATCCAATGCTCACGTGGGTGGGTCGTCTCTTTTTCAACTGCAAGACGTGCGGTGATTTCTACTGCGGGCTGCGGGGCTTCGAAAAACGCGCGATTCAACGACTCGATCTGCAGAGCCGCGGCATGGAGTTCGCTCTCGAGATGCTGATCAAGGCCGGCATGAACGGCCTGCGCATCACGGAGGTGCCGACGACGCTTTCGCCAGATGGACGCGACCGTCCGCCGCATCTGCGCAGCTATCGGGATGGATGGAGGAGCTTGCGGCTTTATCTGTTGATGAGCCCGCGGTGGTTTTTTGCCGTGCCGGGATTTTCGCTGCTGGCGCTCGGTGCCATCGTGATCGGCGCATTGTTGTCCGGTCCGGTTTCGATCGGTGGCGTGCGCTTCGATTATCATACCTTGATCTATGGCGCTGCGGTGTTCGTGCTCGGATATCAAGCGATCATCGCAGGCGCGTTCGCGAAACTGATCGCGGTCGAAGCCGGACTGCATCCGCCCGTGACAAAGCTTTGGTTTCTCGAATCGCGCGCGATGTTCGAGCGGCTGCTGATCGCGGGAGGCATCCTCGGCGCAGCCGGCATCGTGTTGGGGCTCTTCGCCACGCAACAATGGGCCGCCGCCCACTTCGGCAACCTACTGCCGGCCGACACGATCCGTCTCGTGGTCTGTTCGGTGCTCCTGCTCATCCTCGGCGGACAAACGGCGCTGGCCGGCTGTCTGTCCGGCATGATCAATCTGCTCGCCGATCGTCGGGAGCAGAAGACCGAGGAACGCGTCCGCCGTGAACGCAGCGCAGTTTCGCGAACGACTGATTCCACCTTTACCGCCATCCGCTCCGAAGCATGAACACGTCCTCATCCATCGCGGGCGCGGATCATGCCTTGGAGCGCACCGGGTCGTGGCTTGATGCGGCTCGACTCGAGCGTTGGAGCGCACCGACTCGCGACTTGTTGCGGATCGGTTTGGGCATCGGGGTGGCTTGCCTCGCGATCCTGCTCTGGCTGCCGCGGCTCAAGGGACCGATCGACCTGCGTTACGACGCCGGAGTGTATTACGTGTTGGGCACTTCGCTCGCCCACGGAGAAGGCTACCGCATCATCAGCGAGCCTGGTGCACCTGAAGGTATTCAGTATCCGCCTGGTTTGCCGGCGCTGGTCGCGCTGCACCAGCTCGTGCTCGGCACCAGCGATCCTGCGGTGGTCGGTCAATTTTTGCGGCTGACCTATGCGCTGATGTTTGTCGCGTTGTCGCTCGCGCTCTATGCGCTGGCGAGGCGCTGGGTGGGAGAGTGGGCCGGTGCGGCGGCCACCGTGCTCTGTCTGCTGCAGGTAAACACCTATCTGCTTTCGGACATGCTCTTCACCGAGCTGCCGTTCGCACTCGTCACCGTGCTGCTCGCGATGTGGTTGCACAATCAGCGGGAGCGCGAGGGCAGCGCGCAGAGCGAACTCGTCGGCTGGTTGCTGGCGACGCTGACCTTTGCGCTCCGGTCGGCCGGAATCGCGGTGTTGTTTGCGTGGGTGGGCGAGGCGGCGATTCGCCGTCGCTTCCGTCTCGCAATGCTCCGTGCAGCCCTCGCGGCCGTGCCGTTTCTCGCCTGGCAGGCGCATGTCGCTCGCGTGCAGTCGAGCGAGGACTATCGCTCGCCGGCCTACGAATATCAGCGCGCGCCCTACCAGTTCTACAACGTGAGCTACTCGGACAACATGAAGCTCACCGATCCGTTCGCACCGGAACTCGGTCCGGTGAGCTCCGCAGTGCTCGGCAGCCGTGTGTTGTCGAATCTCTGGCAAAGTCCGCTGAACTTCGGCGAGGCGGTGAGTGAGACTCGCGGTTTCTGGGTCGCCACGGGCGATGCGATGTTGGCGCCCGTGCTCGGTCCGCGTTGGCCGACGTTGCTGGTCACGCTGCCGTTTGTGCTCGCGGCGTTTGTCGCGACATGGGGACTTTGGGAACTGGTTCGCGCGCGACTGTGGTTTGCGGCGCTGTTTGTCGGATCGTCCATCCTGCTCGTCTGCACGACGCCGTGGCCCGGACAATTTCTCCGCTATCTCGCCCCTCTCGTTCCGTTCCTCGCGATCGCTGCCGTGCTGGCTGCGGTGCGCTTCGGCCGAGAGATCCTCACCGTGCGATCGACCTTGATTCGACGCGCCCTTCTGGGCGCGGGCGTCGCTACAATGGTGTGTTCGTTGGCCGTGCAAGCCTACACGCTGATGAACAGTTTCCGGGTGCGTCACTACTCGCCGTCATTGGTCGAAGGGGAAACGCGCCGGTGGAACAGTCCGCGCTGGTTTTATCATGAGCGTCCGTGGCATCACTGGGGCGCGGCGGTTTCGTGGCTTGCAACCCACGCGCCTGCCGGCGCCGTGGTCGCGACAACGTCGCCGCATCTGCTGAATCTTCGCACCGGGCATCCCGCAGTGATGCCGCCGATGGAAGCCGATCCGGCGCGGGCCAACGCTCTCATGCAGCGCGTGCCGATCGACTATCTGATTGTCGATGAAATGGACTTTCTCGATATCGCGCGGCGCTACGCCTTGCCTGCAGTCGAGAGCGATCCGGCAAGCTGGGCCTTGGTTCACCGCGTCGGCGGCACGCGGGTGTTTCAGCGGATCGCAGGCGAGGGCAAGCAGCCATGAGTCACTCCGTATCCACTTTTTCAGCACATGCGCTTGCGCCCCTTGGCGCATCGCAGGCGGAGGCGGCAATGCCTGATCCGCTCATTGCGACCCTCGCGCTACGCGAGGCGTTTCGCGACGACTACTGGGAGCGCCGCGATCCGATCATCGACGATCGACTGCTGTGGCGCGCCCAGACGTTTCGCCACACCGTGCACCTGCTGCCCGGTCAGACGATTCTCGAGCTGGGCGGAGGGCGGGGACGTTTCACCCGCGTGCTGCAACGTCTCACCAAAGGCGAAAATCCGCTCACCACGGTCACTTTTCAACAGGAGGAGGCGGCAACGTTTGATCTGCATGGCGGCGTCGAACACGTGCGGGCGCGCCAACTGCCCGGGCCGCTCGCGGGTCGCAAGTTCGACTGCATCGTCGCGATGGATCTGCTCGATGACCAGAACTCGGCGGATCTTTTGCAGATCGTGCATGACCTGCTCGCTCCGGGAGGCGAGGTGGTGTTCTACGAGAGCAATCCCTGGAATCCGGTGCGCAGTCTGCGGGCGGCGACGGCACAACTTTTCGGCGGACGTGATCCGCGGCGCCTGTTGAACCGCAAGAAGCTCTACGAGTTGATCTCGGAGATCGGTTTCATCCGCGTTTACGCGGTCTACAACGACTTCGTTTTTGCGCCGCTCCCGCGACGCGCGATCTGGTGGTTCCGCAATCTCTCGATTCTCCTCGAGAATGCGCCAGTTGTTTCCGCGCTTGCCGGCTCGATTCTGTTGCACGCGCAAAAACCTCCGCGGAAGCGTGAGATCGTCGGCGTAAATCTCTTCGAACACGAGGTGCTGCGAGGCGCGGTGTCCGTGGTGATCCCGTGTCGCAACGAGGAAATGAACATCGGCGTGCTCGTCCGAAAGATCCTCGAGCTTTACGGCGGCTACGTGCACGAAGTGATCCCCGTCGATGACGGCAGCACCGATCGCACACGCGAGGTCATGGCGGCACTCGCAGCCGAGGATGCTCGCGTAAAACCGCTGCATCGCACGCCGCCGCACGGAGTGGGACATGCGATCGCGGCCGGACTACGCGCGGCGCGTGGACGCTACGTGCTCACGATGGATTGCGATTTCGAGCATCTGTTGCCGGAGCTTCGCGACCTCTTCGACGCGGGCGCGCAGGGCGGCTACGACGTGGTGATGGGCAGCCGGTTTTCCCGACACAGCGTGCTGCTGAATTATCCGTTCATGAAGATTGTGGCGAACCGCACGTTTCACGGTCTCGCGCGCATTCTGCTCGGTTACACGATCCGCGATGTCACCAACAACTTGAAGCTGATGAAGCGCGAGGTGGTGGACGCGCTCATCCTGCAGCAGCCTGGCTTTGCGGTGAACGCGGAGACCGGACTGCAACCGGTCGTCCTCGGCTGCAAGGTCCGGGAGATGCCGATCTCGTGGATTAACCGCACGCCGGGCATGGGCACGTCGTCTTTCCGACTGGTTCGCGTTGGCGGCGGCTACTGGCGCGTTCTCGCCGGACTTTGGTGGAAACGGCTTTTTCAAACCGGACCGTATCGAGACCTTGGATGCAAACCGCGTTCGCCCCAGTCCTGACCGATCGCGTGTCGTCCGCGCGCGTCCGAGAACGCTCCCTGATTTCGTGGGCGTTGCCGGCGGTGGTTGTTCTCGCGGCGGTGCTGCAGATTGGCGGCGCGGCGCGGCAGGGCTTGTGGCCCGACGAAATCTTTTCCCTCGCGATGGCGACGGGACACAGTCTCGAACATCCAGCTGCTGCGGCTCAACCGGAGTTCGGCGATTATGTTGAGCGCGAGGGCCCGGCGACCGCGCGTCACTACCGGCAATATCTCGCCCACGGCGATTCTTCCGCGGGTATCGGTCAAGTGGTCCGCGCGGTGTTTCTGTCGGATACGAGCCCGCCGCTTTATTACGTCGGGCTCTACGGATGGACGCGTGTCTTCGGCACGAGCGATTGGGCGCTGCGAGGTTTCGCGATCGTATGCTCGCTCGCGGCGCTGCCGTTTCTGGTCGCGATCGCGCGACGCATTTCTCCCTCTGACAATGCGCTGCTGCCGGCGGTCCTTTTCGCGTGTGCACCGCTGGCCGTCTATTACTCGGGCGAGGGCCGCATGTATGGGCTACTCTGGCTGCTCGTCTGCGCGCATGGTTGGACGACCTTGCGCGTGCATGAAAGCGGAGCGCCGCGCAGTTCGCTCGCGTGGCTGCTTACGTCGGCGGCAGGCATGCTTACGCACTACTTCTTCGTTTTCCCATGGGCTGCGAGCGTAGCGTTTCTCTTTCTGCAACCGGGCGCGGATCGACGCTGGTTGCTCGGTCTGCGGTTGGTGGTCGTCGCTACGCTTCTGCTTCCGTGGTTCTGGCATGTGCCAGAGAGTCTGCGTCAATGGCGCGTCACCGGCAGCTGGCTCGAGTGGGCGCCGCCCGGTTACCAACGTCTCGTCGCGCTGCGCGATCTGGTGATGCAGTTCTTTACCGGACGATCGTCGATGCTGTGGGCCTCGGATCGCACCGCGGAAAAACTCGCGCTGCTCGCCTGCACGGCGGTGGCGATCGCCGCGCTTTGGCGCGTGAGACTGCGTGTTTTCTCCGGCCCGCGTTTGTTCGTGTGGCTCTGGTTCGTGGCGGCATGTGCGGGACCGGTGGTGTTCGATCTTTGGCGCGGCACCTACACGCACACGTATTCGCGTTATGCGGCGACGGCGCTGCCGGCAGTTTGCCTGCTCGCGGGCGGTGCTGCGGCTGCGCTGGGCCGGATTCCGCGCGCGGTGTGGCTGGTGCTGCTGTTGATCTCCTGGAGCCCGAGTCTGGCGAACATCTACCGCAATCGCGCGCGCAGCGGTTCTCCGGTTCGTGAAGCGGCGCAACTCGCCAGCCGACTCGCAGGCCCAGACGAACTGCTGGTCGTGCACTCCATTCCGTCGGGCGTGCTCGGCATCGCGCGCTACGCGGATCCGTCGACGCCCATTGTGGCGTGGACGGGCCAGCTTGGTCAGCGGCAGATGCCGACGAGTATCGAGCAACTGGCCGCCGGACGGGATCGGATCGTGTTCGTGCGATTGCACGATGTGGGTGAACCCGCGCCACAGGAAGAGTGGTTGCGGATGACGCATGCGATCGCATTGGAGAAGCGACTCGGCTCGATCAGCGTCATCGAGTTTCAGTCGCTGCAACTGACCGCGGCAACTTCCGGCGCCAGGGAAGGAGGCTCCGATGCGAACGTCAGTTCTCGTTAACAATTTCAACAACGCGCGCTTCCTCCGCACGTGCATCGATTCGGTGCTCGGGCAGACGAGGACGCCGGACGAGATTATCGTCTACGACGACGGCAGCACGGACGATAGTATCCGGATTCTGGAGACCTACGGCGAGGCGATCCGCGTGATCCGCGGCGAGCGGCAGGCCGGTCTGCCCTGGAACAATCAGGCGAAAGCGATCGAGCACGCGTTTCGCGCGTGCAGTGGCGACATCGTGTTTCTGCTCGATTCAGACGACGCGTTCGCGTCGGGAAGGATCGCGGCATATCTGCCTGTGTTCGCAGCCGACGAATCGGTCGTGATGGTGCAGTCGCCGCTGTGGAAAATCGACGACGACGGCGTCTACACGGGAATCGAATACGACGTGCGCCGCCACGCCTCGGACTACCTGCTGCACATCGCGGAGACGCATGAGGTGAACATATACTATCCGACGAGCTCGCTCGCGTTTCGCCGGAGCTATCTGCAGCAGCGTTTTCCGCTGGAAGTGGGCGACGGCCTCGCGTTGTGGCCCGACGCCCGCCTTAGCCTGATCGCGCCGCATTTCGGGAAGATCGTGACGCTCGATCAGCCTTTCACGTGGTGGCGGCGTCATGCGGCGTCACACACGGTCGTGCGGAAAACGAGCGTTTACGATCAGGTCACGATGAACCGCACGTTCTACAACGCGTTTTGCTGCGCGCGCGGATTGCCGCAAGTGAGCACGTGGCGCAGTCGCGAGCATCGGCGTCGTTGGTTAAGGCACATCAGTCCGGAATGGCTGGTGCGCGTTTACCACTACCAACGCTGGTGGCGAGGGTATCACCTCGGACATCCGGTTATCGCCACACCGCAACCAGCCCCGGCACGCGACGAGTCGCGCGTGAGTGCGGCGTGAGTCGGGACTGAGTGCGGACCGACTCGGGACAATGTGCGCACCGGGTCGGGCCAAGGTGCGGACACGGTCGACGCAAGGTCCGGACCGAGTCGCGACAAGGTGCGGCTCGAGTCGAGCCGAAGTGCGCGCTCAGTTGAACGGGGCGGCGGTGTCGCGTGCGTAGTTGGCGCCGCGGCCGGTAAGCTCGCGCCAGGTGGTGACGTGATAGCGCACGATATCCTCGGACGTGAGCGCGTTTTCGCGCCGGGTGCCGGGAGCGAGCGGATCGACGCGGTGATCGTAGTGAAACGAGCCGCCGAGGCTGATGTAGTTGGCGACGATCGAACCGCTGATGTGGCCGTTGCCGTTGACGTTCACGTTGTAGTTCGGGCCGTAGAACGCGAAGGTGGAGTTGCCGGCGCCGTTGACGGCGAGATTCTGGCCGGCTGCGCCGTTGGCGATGATGACGAGGTTGTTGGCCTTGCCCGTCTTGTTGTTGAATGCGGGCGTGTTGCCGTTGCCGTTGGCGTTGATGTTGCCGCTGACGTAAAGCCGGAGTGAGGCGTTGCCGGAGTCTTCGACCTGGATGCCATCGCCGTTGAGGGAGAGCTGTCCGTTCACGACGAGCACGACCGGGCCGACGATCTTGAAGGCGGCGTTGCCGCTGAGATTCACGTTCTGGCCGGTGGTGTAGTAGTAAGTCGGCGTCGTGGCACCGGGGGAACCGAGGGTGGTGACCCCGTTCGGGATGTTTTGCGGGAGCGCCTGTCCCGCGGTGGCGCCGCTGTTGGTGGGCGAGGCGGGTGCGGCCGGCAGGTTGATCGAGACGTTGGTGGTGATGAGATTTTGGTCGAAGCGCGTGCCGGCTGACGTCTCGCCGTTGGTGAGGCTGCCCTGCGTGACGGAGACGGCGCTTTTCGAGCCGCCGCCGACGGCAGTCTGGCCGAAAATGTTGGAGTTCTGGATCTGGATGTTGCCGCTGACGGACGCGACGAGGATCTTGTCGCCGCGGTTTGTATTCAGATTCCAAGGACCCACGTCGGAATCGAACGAGTCCACGTAGGCGGAGTTGTTCATCACGATGTTGTTTTTCGAAACGAGCCCCATGCCGACACCGCCGCCGTCGTCGGACGCGGAAATGCCTGCGCCGCTCTCGGTCGTGCGCGTGATCTCGACTTTGACCTGTCGCTTGACCTTACCCGCGATCGGATGATCGACGATGCCTTCGGCAATCACGACCGGATGTTCGCCGGTGGGATCGTCGATGCGGATTTTGATGGTGCCGGTCGCACCGCCGCCGAGCTGGATCGGCGTGCCGTCGGAGCGGTGTTCGATCGTCCGCGAAATGGCATCGATGCCGGCTGAACTCCAGCTGTCGCTCGTGGCGTTGTTGAGTGCGAGCAAGGCTTCGTCGATGCCAGCTTCGGCGAGATGGAGCGCGCGGTTCATGTTGAGCGAGCTGGTGCTGAGCCGCGTTTCCAGCATGACCGTGCGCAGATAAGCGGCGGCCGCGCTGCAGACGATGATTGCGAGGATCAACGTGAAGATCAGGGCGGAGCCTTTTTGCGAACGGAGCATCAGATCGATCGGAGCGTGAACTGCGCGGTAAGAATGCGCGCGGTGTTGTGGGCGGTGCCGCCGAGCTTGAGTTTGATCCGACCGTTGAGCTGAACCTGTTTGACCATGCTGAGCGTGGTCGTGGAGCTGCCGTCGGCTTTGGTGAAATTGAAAGCGAGGGTGTCGATATCGCGAAACGTGCGTTGCGCGACGCCGTCGACGGAGCGCGTGAGCGTCTGGGTGGCCGCGTCGTAGGTATAGACCACGGATTGAACGCCGGCGCCGCTGGCGGCGGGCAGCGTGCCGCCGAGTTCGGAGACGGAGGCGCTGGTGAGGGTGGTGAACTGGCGGACGTCCTGACCGACTTGCTCGAGAATCAAACGGCTCTCCGCGTTCATCACCGTGTAATTGCCGAGGGCGTGATTGCCGCGAGCGATCGCGACGATACCGGTGAGCGAAGCGACGCTGAGCACGAGCATCAGCGCCATGCTGATGAGCACTTCAGTGAGCGTGAACGCCGCACGGCGGTCGGATTTTCTAGAAACCCGCGAAAACATAATCGCTGAGGCCTCGTTCGCTGAGGCGCACGTAGGTGGAGGGAGTCTTGGTCTTACCGAACGCGTCCACGTAGCTGACCGTGATGAGCGCCTCGGCCTTGCCGTAGGGCGGATTGCCGTCGCCAAAGGGCTCGAGCACGGTGAATGCGGCCTGGACGGTGAAGTTGGTCGGCAGATCGGTAAAACCTTCGGTGGCGAGATTGGTGATGTCCACCGGCTGCGGCTTATCCAGATACTCGGACTTGATGGAGCTGTAGGTCTGCGAGCGGAGATTTTCGACCTGGGTGGTGATGATCTGCGAGGCGAGCGTTTCGAGACGGGCAGAGGTCGCCAGACGATTGCCGATCTTCAAAACCGCAAACGTCGGCGCCAGGATGAACGCGATCAGCACGATCGCGATGATCACCTCGACCAGCGAATACGCGTCCGCGCCGCGCTGTGGAATGGCTCGAGGGGAAGACATGAACACGAGGGAAACACCCTAGAAATCGGCTCAAAGCTGTGGCAATTAAATCATGCCTTTGCGAACGGATTGTTTTGGCTCTGCACCAGAGGTTTACGATGTTCGCACAGAACGTGCCACTCCGCCCTGCAGCTCGTGAGCGCGCGGTGCCGGCCGGCCTGTGACGATCCTCGGCGCGGGGGAAAACAGCCTCACGCATCTCGCGCAGACTTTCCGAACCGGCGACGAACGGCGCGTGAGTAGGCGATGACCGGAGCCAGCGCAATCAAGGACAGGCTCGCGACGACGAGCATCTGATATTGCTCGGCCTGCGGATCGGCGAGGATCGAGCGAGCGATCGGGTCGTTGGCGTGTTGAGCGAACGCGATCGGACCTTCGGCGGCGATCCGTGCGACGGCGAAGCTGCCGGCCTGCGCCGTTTCCCAGCCGGTGGCGCTGAGCCACCCATACGCTTTCACCCCGAAAGAGGCAGCGCCGATCACGAGGTAACCCACGACGAAGTTGCCGAAGGAAAACAAGCCGAGTCCGATGCTGCCGAGGGAAAACGCGCCGATCGAAATGGCTCCAATGCTAAACGGAGCCACCGCGAAACCGCCCCAAGCCATGATCAATCCGTAAGCACGATCGCCCCCGGCGAACCAGCCGAATACCGGCCCCGCTCCTGCATCGGGCGAAGAGAAACGGACGTGCACCAGCGGCACGCCGAAAAGGCGCACGCGACTTTTGTATTCGCTCGCGGACGATCCGACCTGGTCGATTGCGTGGGTGAAATACTCCGGGTGAGCGCGACGCTCGGCCGTGCGGAGTGCGCGCATGCGCTTCATCACGCCCGCCAGTCCCATCGGCCAGAGAACGATGAACGCGAGCGCGATCACCTGCGCGACGGCGGTGAAAACGATGCGGTGTTCCCACCAGCGAAACGACGCGGAGCGAAGCAGGAGAATCGCGACCATCGCTCCGAGCATCGAGACAACGGCGGCGATGGTAATTTTCACGACAGCGCGGCGCTCGCGCGGCGTGCGTGATTGATCGAGATTCGTGCGAAGAGTGAGAACGGCGGAGACGAGTCCGGACGTCGACGTGATGATGGTCGCTAGCGTGGTTGTCTTGGCGAGCATCCCTCCATGCGCGGCCGCAGCGCCGAGGCCCGCGGCTTTCGCGGGCGCGGCGAGTTCCGGCAGTGCCGCG
>Ga0182793_1000319_pt1 | contig 41281 bp, 30 predicted proteins | sample Passage237A_FD_130498 | JGI IMG/M metagenome (GOLD analysis project Ga0182793, IMG submission 130498) | Cellulose adapted compost microbial communities from Newby Island Compost Facility, Milpitas, CA, USA - Passage2 37A (version 2) (version 2) ... | reverse complement strand
TTCCGCTTCTCGCAGGCGGGTTCCGAAGTGTCCGCGCTTCTCGGCCGCTCGTCGTCCGCGGTGGGTTACCAGCCGACGCTCTCCAACGAGATGGGCCTCCTCCAGGAGCGCATCACCTCGACGAAGAAGGGTTCGATCACGTCCGTGCAGGCCGTTTACGTGCCCGCTGACGACCTTACCGACCCGGCGCCCGCCAACACCTTCGCGCACTTGGACTCCACCATCGTGCTCGAGCGCTCCATCGCCGAACTTGGTATTTACCCGGCCGTCGATCCGCTCGCTTCCGTCTCGAAGGCGCTTCAGCCCGACGTCGTGGGCGACGAGCACTACCGCGTCGCCCGCGAAGTGCAGCGCGTCCTCCAGCGCTACAAGGATCTCCAGGACATTATCGCGATTCTCGGTCTCGATGAGCTCTCCCCCGAGGACAAGCTCACCGTTTACCGCGCCCGCAAGCTGCAGCGCTTCCTCTCGCAACCGTTCGCGGTCGCGGAAGTGTTCACCGGCACGCCCGGCAAATACGTGCCCGTCAAGGACACGGTTCGCGGCTTCAAGATGATCCTCGACGGCGAACTCGACCACGTCGCCGAAGGTGACTTCTACATGAAGGGCGGCATCGACGAAGTCATCGCCGCTTCGAAGAAAGCCTGAGTGTAAACCACGAAACACACGAACGGACACGAAACCTCCGAAGGCTCCTTCACCTTTCGTGCTTTTAGTGTCTTTTGTGGTTAAACGATCCTGTTCTGCACCATGCCTTTGACTCTCGAAATCGTCACTCCCGAAGCCCAGGTCTACTCCGACACCATCGACACTGTGGTCATTCCCACGGTCCAAGGTGAAATCGGCATCCTTCCGGGCCACATCCCGCTGCTCACGCAGATCGAGGATGGCGAACTTCGCGTGACGAAAAACGGCCAGACGCAGCTTCTCGTTATCGGTGGAGGTTTCGCTGAGGTGGAGGGCGATCACGTCCACATCCTCGCCGAACACGCCGTCAACGAAGACACGATCGACGAGGCTGCCGTGGAGGAAGCGCTCCGCCGCGCCGAAGCTCAGCTCAAGGAAGCGGCGGGCCTCGATCCGAACGAATTCGAACACCTGCAAGGCATGGTTCGTTTCGCCGGCGTGCAGCTCGCGATCAAACGCCGTAGTCGTTGATTTCGAGGCCCGATCCTCACCGGTCGGGCCTTTTCCTTGCCCGGGCGCTGAAACCGAGTCTCAATCTGCACCCTGCACCGTGAGCGCCGCGCCTGAACCCAACTGTCTGCCTCTCTGCCAGCTTCCCGCTGGTGGATTGGGTCGGGTGCGCCAACTCGCCGGTTCGTCCGAGTTCTGCCAACGCGTGCGTGAGATGGGGCTGGGGGAGTCCGCCTTCGTCACGAAGATCTCCGGCACCAGCACCATCCTCTGCCAGCTCAACGGCACGCGTATCGCGCTCAGCCACGACGCGGCGAAGAACATTCTCGTTGAGCCGCTTGTGTCCCGCTCCGCTCCTCCCGCCATGCCTACTGTCTCTCTTTCCAGCCTCGCGGTCGGATCTTCCGCCACGGTCCGCGAGTTTCCGAAATCCGGCGCGGCGTTCCTGCGCCTGCGCGAGATGGGACTGCTCGCCGGCACACGCATCACGTTGATCCGCACGGCGCCGCTCGGCGATCCGATTGAAATCAAAGTCCGCGGCTACCATCTCACGCTGCGCAAATCCGAAGCCGATCACGTGCTCGTCGAAAAGACCGAATGACCGAAGACCTGACACGCTGAACCGCGTCTCGCTCTTCAGTCTTCCGGTCTCCCGACAGTGCCCATGGCCCTCCCAGCTCACATTTCTCCCGCAGCGACTCCCGCCGCGTCCTCGCGCACTCCTACTTACGCCGTCGTCGGCAATCCCAACTGCGGTAAGAGCACGCTCTTCAACGCTCTCACCGGCCTGAAACAAAAGGTCGGCAACTACCCCGGCGTCACCGTCGAGAAGAAGGTCGGCACCACGTATTCGCAGCACGGTCAGCCGATCACCGTCATCGATCTTCCCGGCACGTATTCGCTCGCTGCGCGCTCGCCCGACGAAGCCGTCACGCGCGACGTGCTCCTCGGTCGCCGCGCCGATACGCCGATGCCGGATCGCATCCTCTGCATCCTCGATGCGACCAATCTCGAGCGAAACCTCTACCTTCTCCATCAGATCCTCGATCTCGGACGGCCTGTGATCGTGGTGCTCAACATGATGGATCTCGCTGCGCAGGCGGGGCTCAACATCCGCGTCGCCCGTCTCGAGCACGAGCTTGGCGTGCCGGTCATCCCGTGCGAAGCCGTCCACGGCAAAGGTCTCGTCGAACTCCGCGTGGCGATGAGCCGTCTCGAAGTTCCGCTCGCGCGCCATGCGTGGGATGTGCCCGCCGCGATCGCGCCCGCTGTTTCCGAACTCCAGGCGTCGCTCGTCGCCAACGACGGCAAGTCGCCGCTCATCGCCCGCGCCGAAGCGCTGTTGCTTCTCACTGACCAGGATTCGGTGCGCGTGGCGGGTTCCGTTCCGCTGCACGCGAAAACGCACGAGATTCTCCAGGCGTGGCAAAAACGTTGGGAAGGCGAGGGGACCGATTGGGCGGCGACGCTCGTCAACTCCCGCTATGACGCCATCGGCACCATCGCGGCTGAAGTCGTGCTCGCCGCCGGCGAAACCGGTCCCACTCGCTCGGATAAAATCGACGCCGTCGTCACGCATCCGATCTGGGGCTGGGCGATTCTCGGTGCGATCATGACCGCGATGTTCGTGAGCATCTTCACGCTCGCGGAGTATCCGATGAACTTCATCGACGAGCATGTCGCAGCGCTCGCCGATTTCGTGAAAAGCAGCATGGCCGAGGGCGATTTGCGCGATCTCATCACCGACGGCGCCATCGCTGGTGTCGGCGGCGTGATCATCTTTCTGCCGCAGATTCTGATTCTATTTTTCTTCATCGGTCTGCTTGAGAGCACCGGCTACATGGCACGCGCGGCGTTCATCATGGACCGCTTGATGAGTCGCGTCGGCCTCAACGGAAAATCCTTCATCCCGCTGCTCAGCTCCTACGCGTGCGCGATTCCCGGCATCATGGCCACGCGCACGATCGAGCAACCCAAGGATCGGCTCGTCACGATTCTCGTCGCGCCCCTCATGAGCTGCTCGGCGCGCCTGCCGGTTTATCTGCTCATGATCGCCGCGCTCGTGCCCGGCGATCGCGTGCCGGTGATGACCAAGGTCGGCATCATGCTGGCCATGTATGCGCTCGGCACGTTTGGCGCGTTCGGTTTCGCGTGGCTCTTCAAGCGCACGCTCCTCCGCGGTGCGCCGCCGCTCATGATCATGGAGCTGCCGCCGTATCACTTCCCGCGTTTCCGCGATGTGCTTCTCCACATGGTCGAGCGTGGCTGGATCTTTCTCCGCCGCGCCGGCACCGTGATTCTCGCGATCAGCATCGTGCTCTGGTTCCTCTCGGCGTATCCAAAATTTCCCGACGCCACGGCGTCCGAACAACTCGCCCAGAGTTTCGCCGGCCGCGCCGGTCACGTGCTCGAACCCGTGATCGAGCCGCTCGGCTTCAACTGGCAGGTCGGCATCGGTCTCATCAGCTCCTTCGCCGCCCGCGAAGTCTTCGTCTCCACCATGGGCGTTGTTTTCAACGCCGAGTCCGATGAGGAGGACACGACGCCGCTCCGCGACGCGATGCTCAACGCGCAGTGGCCCGATGGCTCGCCGCTCTTCACGCCGCTCACCTGTATTTCGCTCATGGTGTTCTACGTGTTCGCGATGCAGTGCATCAGCACGATCGCGATCGTTCGCCGCGAAACGAACTCGTGGCGCTGGCCGCTCTTCCAAATCGGCTACATGACTGGCACCGCGTGGATTGTTAGCTTCATTGTTTACCAAGCCGGCCGCGCGCTCGGCTTCCAGTAATGAACGCCGAACTTCAAAGCATCCTCGCGCTCGTGATCGTGGCCATCGCTGCGACCGCGCTCGTCGTGCGTTTGGTGAAGAAGCGCAAAAATCCCGGCTGCGGCGGCGAGTGCGCCTGTCCCACCGACGACCTGAAAGTCCGCATCCGCCGCGGTTGATCCGCCCCCTGCGCGAAGCCGCCAACCCCAAAGTCCGTAATACGGACTTTCATCAGGGTGGAGCCCGGTGTCCCCGCCGGGCTTTTTCACGCCAGTGCGGTCCGATCAGCCTGGCGAGGACGCCAGGCTTCACCTGTCTGTCATCTAGGCGGAGCGAAGAACCTGTTTGAAGTTTCGCTGCGCAAAGAGCGTCGATGCGCACACTGGATTCTTCGCTTCGCTCAGAATGACAGAGAGAAACCACTTACACATTCTCTCTCATTAGGTTCGCGGTCCGCCTGTCCGCGTTTCTGCGATTTTTTCCTACGCCCACTTTTCCGTGTTCCGTGATCGACTCTTCCGCGATCCACACGCTCTCCGGACTCAAGCCGCACCTTGGTTGGACGCGGCCTCGCCCACGAGGTCGTGCACGAAGCGGATCTTCTGTCGCGTCGTCGTGGAGAGGACGAAGGGATACGCGTCGTTCTGCCCGAGCGAGCGCGTGAGGTTGTTGAGCATGTGCGTGAGTGCGAACCACTGGTCCATCATCCGCTCGAAGGCGTCGTGCCCGGCGTATTTCTTTTGATCGGGCGGCGTCACGCGCACACCGCACGCCTCGGCCGTTTCGAGCGTGTCGACCATGTGAAGATAGTGCGCCCAGGTTTCCGCCCAGTCCTCCCAAGGGTGCGCGCTCGCGTAGGCCGACACGAATCGCTCCCGCCAGTCCGCGGGCGCGCCGTTTTGGTAGTGCGCTTCGAGCGCCGCTGAGTAGTCCGCGCGCTCGTCGCCGAAATTTTCCCGAAACGCATCCAGCCGGCCGGCATCGCGCACCAGCCGGTCCCAATAGTAGTGGCCGAGCTCGTGACGAAAATGTCCGACGAGAGTGCGAAACGGTTCATGCATCTGCAGGCGGCGACGTTCGCGCTCGGCATCGTCGGCCTCGGCGAGCGCGAGCGTGATCACGCCCTCGGCGTGTCCGGTCATCACCGGCGCACTGCCGTCTGGCGCGTCGGCCAGAAACTCAAACGCCAGCCCGCTTGCCGGATTCTCGCGCTTCGAGGTCCACGGGAGCCCGAGCGTCGTCAGGTTCTGCAACACACGTCGCTTCGCGACCTCGAGTTTATACCACGCCTGCTGATTACCCGGCACGCCGAGTTCGGGAATCACGCGCGTGAGTCGGCAAGCGCGGCACAAGGTTTCCGGACTGTCCGCATCGAGGGCCCAGTTGCAGACATGGTGCTGCACGTAGTTCTGGCAGAGGCGAAACCGGCGGCGTTGCGCGGCGGGGTCGGGCGAGCGCCACGTGTCGTCACGCGCAGGATCGAGCGAGGTCATCCGCTGCAACTCGGGCACGAACGCCAGCACGTGACCGCAGCGGACGCACTGGTGATTCTCGAAATACACGAGGTTGGCGCAGTGTGCACAATGGAAGAGCCGCATGGTGAGACAGTGCCGTGTGCAGCCTAAGCTGTTCCTGTTTGCGCGGCGATTTCACGCCGGAAGACCATTCGGGAAAAATCCTGCAAGACTTGGAAAAAACCTAGGTCTCCGCCCGTTGCCGTGGGATTGCATTGGCATTTTTGTGGTTCCTGGACGACGGTGCGGAACCCCTCGCGCCTTTGCGGCGTGCGTTTCCCCATGAGAGCAATCTTCGACGCCAAGACGTTGAGTCATCAGGACCGGGCGGAGATGCGCAGCATTTTCGACCTGTGGATCAAGCAAGTCGATCGCGGCCATATCCGGCTGCGCATCCCTCATGCCGCGAAAACCGTGCACAAGCTTCGCGGCATGCACTACCACTACCGGCCCGAGATTTTTCTGCAGATCCACGGGCACACGGATTTCCGTTTTCCCCGCGAGCGCTTCGATCTGCGGCCGGGTGAGATGTGCATCGTGCCCGCCGGCGTGCCGCATGGTGAAGTCATCCACGCCGGTGTCGACCGCCCGTTCCGCAATCTCGTCGCCGGTTTTTATAACAACACGCTCAGTCTCCATTTCGCCTACGAAGCGCAACCGCAGCATCCAGACATCGAGGCGATCGAGTTTTTCGACGCGCCCGATCTCGAGGTGTTTCTCACGCTCACCAACAGCATCGTGCACGCGGAAGCGATGCAGGCGCCGGCGCGCGACGCGGTGCTGAAGGGGCTGCTGCTCTCGCTGCTCGGTCTGTTTCGCAACATCATCGAAACCGGGACGGGCAATCTCCACGGCGACACGGGCAAGGTCTTCCGCGCAAAATGTCTCGTGCGTGAACAATTCTCCAACCCCGAGCTGCGCGTGCAGGACATCGCCGCGATGCTCGGCTGCTCGGCCGACTACCTCTCGCATCTCTTCCACGTCGAGACGAAGGAGCGGCTCACGCATTACATCCAGCGCATCCGCATCGAAGGCGCGATCCTCGCGCTGGAAACGACCACGCTCACGGTGTCCGAAATCGCTTACGCGAGCGGCTTCGCGGACCCCGCGTATTTCGCCCGCGTGTTCAAGCAGCACAAGGGACTTTCGCCGCAGGAATTCCGCGCGCAGCTCGATTCGCTTCGCCATGAGCGCGAACAGAATCCCAAGACGGTTTACGCCGACCGCGTCGATTTCACGCACGGCACGCCGCAACGCCGTGGCGACGCGGCGGAGCCCGCGGCCGCGGAAACGCCGCACGTCGAGCCGCTGAGCGTTTAGCAGTGTGCGAGCCGAGCAGGGTGGTGCACGCGCAAACCCGATTGGGCCGTGGTCTAGGTTTTCCCCTCGCGATGCAGGAAATGTCCGCATCGGCGGCTTTGCGCTTCGACGTCGCGCCAGCGTTTGCTCGCGTTCCGCCGCCATGAGATTCCCCGCGCTTTGCCTCCTGCTTTTTCTGGCCCCCTGTTTCCCTCCTCTGGCGCTTGCGCAGACGCACGTCGCCGTGCCGAGGGTCACGCATCCGTCCGCGGGGCAGACGCTCTATTTCGTGCTCACCGACCGCTTCGAAAACGGAAAATCCGACAACGACACGGGGGGCTATTCCGGCGGTCGCGACGATCACGGCTTCGATCCCACGTCATTCTCCTATTACCACGGCGGCGACTTTGTGGGACTCGCTGCGCGGCTCGATTACCTGAAACAGCTCGGCATCGACGCTATCTGGATCACGCCGCCTTTCCGCAACAAACCCGTGCAACAGGGCAGTGCTGCGTATCACGGTTACTGGATTCTCGATTTCCTCGCGATCGATCCGCACCTCGGGACCGACGACGAGTTCCGCGCGTTCGTGCGCGAGGCCCACGCGCGCGGCATCCGTGTGATCCTCGACATCGTCGTCAATCACACCGCCGATGTGATCGTCTATCGCGACGGCCATCTTGATTATCGCGCGCTGGCTGATGCGCCCACGCGCGATGCGGAGGGCCATCCGATCGATCTCACGCGTCTGGCCTACAACGGTATCGGTTCCTTGGATACGTTTCCCGTGCTCTCCGCCGAGCGCAGCTTCGCTTACGTGCCCGAGGTTCCGACCGCGGAGGCCAACGCGAAAAACCCTGCGTGGCTCAATGACGTCACGCTCTACCACAACCGCGGCAACAGCACCTTCCGCGGCGAGAGTTCGCTCTACGGCGATTTTTCCGGACTCGACGATACCATGACGGAGCATCCGCGTGTCGTGCAGGGCTTCATCGAAATCTTCACGCGGTGGCTCGTGGATTACCAAGTGGACGGCTTCCGCATCGACACGACCAAGCACGCCAACCTCGAATTCTGGCAGGCCTTTGGTCCCGCGATCCGCGCCGCGGCGCGCGAGCGTGGTCGGAATCACTTCATCAGCTTCGGCGAGGTCTCTGCGGGCAAGGATGCGACGCCGTTTCTCAGCGAATACTCCACGCTCGGCACGCTCGACGGCACGCTGGACTTCACGTTTCAGCACGCGGCACGCGATTTCGTTTCGCGCGGCGCCAGCGCGCGTGTGCTCGAAGAGCTTTTCGCGAAGGACGACTTCTACACCGACCACGACAGCAACGCGCACAGCTCCGTCACGTTTCTCGGCAATCACGACGGCGGACGCTTTGGCGGATTTCTGCGCGAGGATAATCACGACGCCGACGACGCGCGGCTGCTCCAGCTCATGCGCCTCGGCCACGCGCTGATGTTCTTCGTGCGCGGACTGCCCACCGTTTACTACGGCGACGAACAGGGCTTGAGCACGCCGGGCGAAGACAAGCTCGCGCGCGAGTCGATGTTTGCTTCGCGGGCCGCCGAGTTTCGGGAGCGACAGCTCATCGGCACCGCCCGCACGGGCGCCGACGACAAGTTCGATCCCGCGCATCCGCTCTTTCGCGAGATTGCGAAACTCGCGCAGCTCCGCCGCGGACATCCGGCGTTCGCGCGTGGCGCGATGATCGTGCGGCCGACGGATCACGAAAACGTCTTTGCATTCTCGCGCATCGAGCGCGGTGAACTCATCGAGTATCTCGTCGCCGCGAACAACGCACGGGATGAGTCCGTCGAGGTGTTCATTCCCACGAGTCAGCCAGCGGGTGCGAAACTCGAACTCCTCTACGCCACGCCCGAGTCGGGACAAGGTCCGGACCGGGTCGTGACCGTGGATGGATCGGGTCGAGCCAAGGTGCGGCTCGGGCCGCTCCAGATGGCGGCCTGGCGTGCGACTGAGTCCGTCCCGGGTCGAGCCACGGTGCGCACCGTGTCGTTCCAAAGTCCGGCTCGAGGCGCGGCGTTGTCCTTCTCGCCCGTGGTCGTGGACGGACAGGAGTTTCCCTCGCGAGAAAAATTCGAAGTCGCAGTCGAGGGCGGCGACAGCGTGGGCGAGGTGACGTTCGCGCTGGAGCGCGCGTCGAGGCCCGGACAGTTTGAACTGCTCGGCACCGACGATGCGCCGCCGTATCGGATCTTCTGGCGTCCGCCGGCGGATTTGCGGCCGGGTGAAACGTTTTCGCTGCTCGCGACGTTCGACGACCTGCGTGGCACGCGGCGGAGCACGCGATTGGATGGACTCGCCGTAGCCGCCGCATCGGTTGTTTCCGGTATCCGAGGAGCGGATACGCCGTCCTTCGTTCGCACGTTGCCTCGGTTTCTCGCGCTCACGCAAGAGGGTGGAGCGCCGTTGAGCGTGGAGGCGCGCGGCACGGCGCCACTGGAGTATCGCTGGTTTAAGGATAGTCGCGAACTCACCGGCGCGACAGGTCCTCATCTAAACGTGACGGAACCTGGCGTCTATCGTGTCGTCGTAAGTAATCGCGCGGGCGCGGTGATGACGCCCGAGGTGACGGTTTCACGCGAGTAACGCCCGAAGATTTTTCCTGTGTAGCGAGAACGTCGGCCGCTCTGGCCGGCGTTCTTTTTTGACCGCTCGCGACAAAACTTTGCCGGGGAGGACAAAACCTGGATGCGCTCCGTCCGCTTCCTCCGAGCGGCGGAGCGCGACGGAAAGGAACGCTCGGTAATCCAGGATTTTTCCGGGTGTTGTCGGTTTTCTACCAGGAAGGCCGGTGGAGGATTCGCGCTCGCGGTGCAGTGTGTTCCTCAACCCCGAGGGGCCGTCGTGCCGCCTCTTCACTGCCCCCAACTACGAACCCTTTCGCCGCCGCGCACAACCGCGGCCGGCGACGCGACACAACCGAAAGAACATATCCCCATGTCTGCACAACCGTCACCCCGCCGTTCCTTGCGCGCTGTCCTGCGCCGACCGGGAATGGCCTTGCTCGCGGCGGCGTTTCCCTTCGCCGTGGCTGCTCAACCCGAACCCGATTCCGACCAACGGCCGAGCAACGACGAGCCTTACGTCCTCGCCGATTTCACCGTGACCAGTGGTTTCGCCAGCAGTCTCGCGGCGGCGACCGAGGAGAAACAACGACTCACGGTCATCAGCGAGGTCATCCACGCGGAGGACATCGGCAAGTTGCCCGACATCAGCATCGCCGAGTCGCTCACGCGCTTGCCGGGTCTCACCACGCAGCGTCTGAACGGTCGCGCGCAGGCCATCGTGATTCGCGGCCTCAACGGTGATTTCAGCACCGCGCTGCTCAACGGTCGCCAGCAGGTGAGCACCGCGTCGGGTCGCTCGGTCGAGTTCGACCAATATCCCGCGGAGCTGCTCAACAACGTGGTCGTTTATAAATCCACCGACGCGTCGCTCGTGGGTCAGGGCCTTTCGGGCACGGTCGATCTGCAGACGGTGCGTCCGCTGAGCTTCGGCCGGCGCGCGATCGCCGCGAGCGTGTTCTACGAGTGGACCGACATGGCGCCGCTCAATCCCGACTCGGACCGCGGCGGATTCCGCGAGACGCTTTCGTATATCGATCAGTTCAACGATCGTAAGGTGGGCATTGCTTTCGGCGTTTCGAACTCCGTGCGTCCGGGCCAGGGCGAGCAGTTCAACTCGTGGGGCTACGACAGTGGTTTCGGCGGAGACAGCCTCATGGGCGGCGCGAAACCGTTCGTGCGCAGCAGCGAGATCCGTCGCGATGCCTACATGGGCGTGATCGAGTTCAAGCCGAACGAGACGTTCCACTCCACGATCGATCTGTTCTACTCCAACTTCCACGAGGATCAGAAACTCCGCGGCATCGAAATGCCGCTCAGTCCCAACTGGGGCACCTATGCGGTTCTCGAGCCGGGCTACACCGTGGAAGACGGCCTCATCACCGATGCCACGCTCACGAACTTCTTTGGCGTCGCGCGCAACGACTACGCGAAGCGCGACGACCATCTCTTCGCCGGCGGGTGGAATTTCGTGATTGGGCCCGAAGAAGGCTGGCGCTTGAACCTCGATCTCAGCCACTCGCGCGTGAAGCGCACGGACTTCGTGCTCGAGACTTACTCTGGCTACGGCGTCAACGGCGTCGGCACGCCGGACACGATCACGTATCATCTCGCTCCGGATGGCGGCGCGGGTGCGACGTTCGAGCATCAGCTCGATTACTCCGACGGCTCGGCGATGCGTCTCGGCATGCCGCAGGGCTGGGGCGTTTCGGACGATCGCCCGTCCGGTCAGCACGGCTTCGTCAAGGGCCCGATCGCGGAGGACAAGCTCACGCAATACAAGGCCTCGATCGAGCACCCGCTGCCGGTGTTCTTCAACCGCTTCGAGCTCGGACTGGTGTTCAACCAGCGCGAAAAATACGAAACCGAGTCCGGTCCCAATGGCATGGAAGGCTTCTTCCTGCAGTTGCCCAACGGCGCCTCGAGCGCGCCGATGCCCGAATCGATTGGCACCGCCGATCTGAGCTTCATCGGCATGGGCGAGCTCTATGCCTACGATCCGGTCGCGCTCTATGAGAACGGATTCTACGACAAGATCCCCAACAACGACCCGGCGCGCATGTCCAACAACTGGGACGTCGAGGAGAAGATCTCGATCGCGTTTCTGAAACTCGACATCGACCACAAGCTCGGCCGGATCCCCCTCACCGGCAACCTCGGCGTGCAGGTGATCCACACCGAGCAGAACTCGCGAGGACAGGCGATCAACACCGGTAGTCTTACCGTGGATACGGTCACGGGCAGCCACGACTACACCGATTTCGTGCCGAGCCTGAATTTGAACTTCCATCTCACCGATCGCGATTCGCTGCGTGTCAGTGCCGCGCGTCAGCTCGCGCGCCAGCCGATGAACGATATGCGTGCCGGTTCGACGTTCTCGTTCGATCGCGACAAGGCCGGCGCCACCGAGCTCGAGAACAGCCCGTGGAGCGCGGAAGGCGGCAATCCCGAACTCGAGCCGTGGCGCTCCAACTCATTCGACGTTTCACTCGAACACTACTTCGCGGACAGCAAGGGATACGTCGCCGTTGCCGCGTTCTACAAGGACCTCGTTTCCTACACCTACAACGCGAAGATCGTGAAAGATTTCACCGGCTATCCGACCGGTGCGGAAGGCGTGGAGCCCGTCCTGTGGGAAGGCTACAGCACCGTGCCGACCAACGGTCAGGGCGGCATGATCAAGGGTCTCGAATTCACGCTTTCGATCGCCGGCGAAAAATTCACGCCCGTGCTCAAGGGCTTCGGCGTGATCGCGAGCGCGTCGTTCTTCAAGAGCTCGATCCAGCCCGATCTCGGCAATCCGGCCACGCCGCTCGTCGGTCTCTCCGACCAGGTGCGCAGCGGCACGGTTTACTACGAGCGCGGCGGTTTCTCGGCCCGCATCAGTGCGCGCTTCCGCAACGAGTATCGCGGCGACATCGCGACCTTTGGTCCGCGCGGGGCCGTGTATCGCAACCTGCAACCCGAGACGGTGGTGGACGCGCAGGTCAGCTACACGTTCCAGCGCGGTCCGCTCAAGAACCTCGCGATCATCGCGCAGGCCTACAACCTGACCGACGAGCCGCTTGTCGCCACCTCGGGCGCGGACACGCGCTACATCCAGGACTATCAGGAATACGGCGCGAACTACTCGCTGGGCGTTTCCTACAAGTTCTGAGTTCACGCACCCACGACCGCGCCTCCGTGACCGATGGCTTCCGGACGCAGCGTCCGGGAGCCCGGGCGGGAGCGCGTGCCGCGGGTAGATTTCCTCCGCCGCGGAAAATGTTCATCGAGCTTCCAGCTTCGTCTCCTCGTGCACCCGATTCCGCCGGCCTTTCCGATCGTTCGTCTTCCGCCATGGATTCTCCTTCGCCTTCCTGGCTCGATCGCCGTTCCGCTGGTGTGCTCGCGCACGTCTCGTCCTTGCCCGGTGGATACGGCATCGGAAACCTCGGCCCCGGCGCGCGGGCCTTTGTCGATTACCTGAGCGGCGCCGGCGTGCGCTATTGGCAGATCTGCCCGACCGGTCCGACCGGCTATGGCGATTCGCCCTACCAGTCGTTTTCGAGCTCGGCGGGTAATCCCTACTTCATCGATCTCGGCGAACTCGAGCGCGAGGGCTTGCTGGAAGCGGCCGATCTCGCCGAGCTCCGCCGGCTGCCCGTGCGCCGCGTCAACTACGGCGCGCTCTACGATGCGTTCTGGCCGGTGCTCGCGCGCGCGGCTGATCGTTTTGGCGAGCGCGAACGGCTCGGGAAATTTCCGCCGCTGAAACAGTTTCGTCGCCGCCACGCGACGTGGTTGGAGCCTTTCGCGCACTTCATGGCGCTGAAGGCTCGTTTTCACGGCGATCCGTGGACGCTGTGGCCGAGAGAGTATCGCACGTGGACGCCCGAGCTCGGCGCAAAACTCCCGTCCGAGGTTCAGCGCGAGGCCGAGCGGCAGATTTTTTATCAATACGTCTTCTTCGGCCAGTGGGAACGGTTGCGCGACTACGCGCGCGAGAAAGGCGTCGCGATCATCGGCGACGTGCCGATTTTCGTGGCGCTCGACAGCGCCGACACGTGGCAGCATCGCGCGGCTTTCCGGCTCGACCGGCAGGGCAATCCGCTCGTGGTCGCGGGCGTGCCGCCGGATTATTTTTCCGCCTACGGCCAGCTTTGGGGCAATCCGCTCTACGACTGGGGCTATCTTGCGAAGACCGGCTACGCGTGGTGGATCGAACGACTGCGCAGCGCGTTCGAGCTCTACGATGTGATCCGTCTCGATCACTTCCGCGGCTTCGACACGTATTGGGAAATCCCCGCCGACGCCACCGACGCCCGCTCGGGCCGCTGGCGCAAAGGTCCGGGACTCGCGTTTTTCGAGACCATCCAGCGCGCACTCCCGCAGGCTAAAATCATCGCCGAGGATCTCGGCTACGTCGGGCCTGAAGTCGTCGCGCTGCGCCGCGCCGCCGGCCTGCCCGGCATGCGGGTGCTGCAATTCGCCTACGGTCACGACGAGAACAACGTCAACCTGCCGCACCACTTTCCACTGGGCAGCGTCACCTACACCGGCACGCACGACAATAACACCACGCGCGGCTGGCTCGAGTCGTTGAAAGAGCCGTATCGCTCGCAGGTGATCGAGTATTACCAGCTCAGGAACACGTCGTCCGCGTGGCCGATCATTCGCGCCGCCTTCGCCACCACCTCGCGTCTCGCGGTCGTGCCCGTGCAGGATCTGCTCGATCTCGGCGGCGACGCCGTGCTCAACCGCCCCGGCACCACGATCGGCAACTGGCAGTGGCGCTTCACCACCGAGCAACTCGCACGTCTTGCGAAACAAAAAACCTCGGAGCTGCGTCGCCTGATCGAACTCTATGACCGCACCGGCGATCGCGAAATCGCCGACTACAGCAAGCCGCCCACGACGCATCCGCGCCGCGCATGAACGCACGTCCGCTCTCGTTCGCCGACATTCTCAAAATGAATTTCGGCTTCCTCGGCATCCAGTTCGGCTGGGGCCTGCAGATGGCGAACATGAGCGCCATCTACCAATACCTCGGCGCCGAGGAGAGTGAGATTCCGCTGCTGTGGCTCGCCGCGCCGGTCACCGGTCTGCTCGTGCAGCCGATCATCGGTTACTACAGCGATCGCACGTGGACGCGACTGGGACGGCGGCGTCCGTTTTTTCTCGTTGGTGCGATTCTCGCAAGCCTCGCGCTGATCGCGATGCCCAACTCGTCCTCGCTCTGGGTGGCGGCCGGTCTGCTCTGGCTGCTCGACGGCTCCGTCAACATCAGCATGGAACCGTTTCGCGCGTTCGTCGGCGATCTGCTTCCGCCGCAGCAGCGCAAGGTCGGTTTCGCGATGCAGAGTCTGCTCATCGGTTTTGGCGCGATTCTCTCGTCGATGCTGCCATGGCTGCTCGCGAATGTTTTCGGTCTGGCACTGGCGACGTCGTCCGCGGAGTCGCGCATTCCGGCGACGGTGCATATGTCGTTCTACATCGGCGCTGTCGTGTTCATGACGGCCGTGCTCTACACCGTGCTCACCACGCGCGAGCATCCGCCAAAAGATCTCGCGGCGTTCGAAGCGGAGAAACGCGCCACCGCCGGAGTGGGACACGCGATCACGGGAATTTTCAGCGGACTTGTCGGCATGCCGCTCGTGATGCGGCGGCTCGCCGTCGTGCAGTTCTTCACCTGGTTCGGGCTTTTCTGTCTCTGGATTTATTTCACGCCCGCACTCGCGCACGGACTTTTCGGCGGCGAGCCTGGCTCGGAATCGTATCAACGCGGCGTCGAATGGGCGGGCGTGTGCCTCGGCGTTTACAACGGGGTCGCGTGTGGCTTCGCCTTCGTGCTGCTCGGGCTCACGCAGAGGTTTTCCGCGCGCTCGATTCACCGCGCGGCGCTTCTCGTCGGCGGATTCGGCCTTGCGAGCGTGGCGTATTGGAAAAACGAATACGGACCACTGCTCTCGATGGCCGCGCTCGGCGTCGGATGGGCGAGCATTTTGTCGATGCCGTATGCGATGCTCGCCAACGCGCTCCCGCCCGCGCGCATGGGTTTCTACATGGGCGTGTTCAACTTCTTCATCGTGATCCCGCAGATCATCGCGTCGGCCGTGCTCGGCTTCGTGGTGAAAAACGCGTTCGACGGCCGGGCGATGCCCGCGGTCGTGATCGGCGGCTGCTCACTCGTTATCGCTGCGCTTGCGGTGACCTGGGTGCCCAAGGACCAAGCCGACACGCCGATCGCAGTGTGACGTTTCTCTCGTCCAAGCCGTTCGCCACAGAGGGCACAGAGCTGTGACACAGAGATCACAGAGGAGATTTTGAGCGCAAAGATGCACAATAAATCAGACCGCGGTTCAGCCACCTGAACTCGGTGCTCTCCGTGCCTCCTCGCGTGTCCTCTGTGTAACTAAACTAATTTCTCACGCCCGCGGCGGAGCGAGTTTGTCCGGCGTCACGCCGCTGCGCACCGCGACGGTCGCGCACACTTTCGGCACATACATGCGGGTTTCCGACGGCAGGGCCGAAGCGATCTCCCCAAACGTCGCTGCTTTCTTTTTCTCCATCAGCCGGCGCACGCGACCTTCGCCCGCGTTATACGCTGCCAGTGCGAGCGGCCAGTTGCCGAACTGCTGGTGCAATCTGCGCAACAATCTCGCGGCCGCGCGCGCGGATTTTTCCACGTGCGTCCGCTCGTCGGGCAAAAACGTGCTCAGCCCGAGTCCCTTCGCCGTCTCGGGCATCAACTGAAAAAGCCCCTTCGCGCCCACGGGGCTCTTCGCGTTGGGATTGAAGGTCGATTCCGTCTCCGCGAGCCACGCGAGTTCCGCCGGCACGCCCTCGGCTTCGAAGGCCGCACGCACGACCGGCAGTAACTTCGGCGCGCGTTCCGGCACCGGCCGCGCCCGCATGCGCTCGAGCCACAGATCGTAATACGGAATCACCACTGCACGGCTCGTCGTGTGCGCAGGCGATGGTGCTTTCGGCGGAGTTGCGGGTGTGGTGGGCAACGTCACCCGCGGTGCATCCGGCGGCGTCACGGGCTTCGGTTCTTCCGTGATCGGTTCTTCCGGTGCGCTCGCCGCTTGTTTCGCCGCCTCGATGTAGTCGAGCCGCTCCTGCAGCCAGTCCGCGTAATCGCCCGCGCCGGGGATTGCGCGCAGCGTCGCGAGCGTGGCGCGCGCTTCCTCTTCGTGCTTTGCGAGCGCGGAGAGATCGTTGTTCTCCAGTGCGCGCTGAAACTCCGCGACCGCCGTGTCCCACTGCTCCGGCGTGGGAAACTCATACTCTTCCTTTATATCATCCGGTGCGAACGCCTCGAAGAGCGCGCGTCCAGTTTCATACAGCGCGCTGATGTCCGGCAGCGCCTCGCTTTCCTCGGTCTCCTCGACGTCGGAGGCGTTGCTCTTGGTGTCATCCCTTTCCTCCTGGGCCAGCGCGACAGTCGCGGAAAACACGACGGCGGCGATGGCACGAGGAAGAAGGCGACGGCTCATGGTTGAAGCGCTCGGGCGACGACAGATTTCAAACGCATTTCCGGCACTTCGGCAAACGTCGGGGCGTTTTCTCCAAAATAGCGTCGCGCGTTCTTCACCGCCCAATCGTTGGTCGCGATGCGATACGTCCGCGTTGGATCGATCTGCTCCGGCGTGACGAGCACGAGATTTTCGCCGCCGCGTTTTTCCCACGGCGCGTTCGGTCCTAAATTTGCACGGCTCGCGAGCGTGAGCAGCTCCGCGCCGGAAATCTCCGCCACACAGATCTGTCCCTCGAACCGCACCCACGCGTCGAACTCCATCCGCGTCACATCGCCGGCACTCACGCCGCCGCCAAAGGTCGTCGCTCCGATCACTGCGGCGTCGGTGCCGGTCGCCGCGCGCACAGCCTCGACCGCGAAGCGTGCTGCTTCTTCCGGTCCGAGCGCGACCGCGCTGCGGCCGACGATCTCGCGATCTTCCGCGGTCGCATGTTGTTCCTCCACGCGTGCCGCGATCGCGGCGAGTTCGGGGTTCGTGGGCAAATCGTTTGTAAGCGCGACCTGCTCGATCGACCACGCGCCGTTTTCCAGTCGCGCGATCGAGGCGAAGCCGCCCCACGCGCCGCTTTGCGCATAGGCGATGCCGTCAGGCCGCGCGAGAAACCGCGCATGATCGTGCCCCGCGACATACAGCGCGTTGCGCGGCGTGTGTTTCAAAATCTCGCGATCCGCCTTCAGTCCCGTGTGCGCGATCACCACCGGCAGATCCGCGTCCGCGAAGATTGTCGGGAAATTTTTCTCCGCCCACACCGCCGGATTCGCGATGTCGAGCGTTGGCCGAATCGCCACGCGATAAGTCGTCAGCAAATCCGTCGTGAGTCCCGCGAACACGAGTTCGCGTTGACCCAGCTGCAGCCGCGTGGTCGCCGACGTGAACGGCTTGCCCGAGTCGCGATCGACGAGATTCGAGATGACCGTGACGCCGCAGGCCTGCGCGCGCGCAACGGTTGTGGCGACGTCGTGGAAATCGGGTTCGTGATTCCCGAGGTTGAGCACCGTGGGCACGCGCTGCGCGAGTGCTTGGAAAAATGCATACTCGAACTCGCCGCCGCTTCGCCGCGCGACACTGTTGCCGCTTTCAAACGTGTCGCCGTTGATCAGCGCCGCCACTGGCACGCCGGCGTGCTCCGCGTTCACGCGATCCACCAGCGCCACGAACTGCGCCATCCGCGCATGCGCCGAGTGTTGATCCGATGTGAACACCAGCACCACCTCCGGCGCCGCCACCCCGCGCGAAACCGCGACGAAAAACAGAACGAGAGAAAACCACGCCCGCATGGGTCGGAGATACTCGCCGCTGTGGGTGGTTCAAGCCACGGGACTCTCTCCGTTACCTCCTGTTAAGGATTCACAGGAGAAAACGGAGGAAACGGAGTCATGCCCCAATGCGCACCGAGTCGGGACAAAGTGCGGACCGAGTCGAGCCCATGTCCGTCCCATATCGGGACACATTGCGGACACGGTCGCGCCAAGGTGGGCTCGAGTCGGGCGCGTGCGCGGACCGGATCGTTCTCGAATCCGACTAAATCGTCGGCTCATCGAATCCACCGGCGAGCGATGACGCGACGCAACGTTCCCGAACTCGCGAGCGAGCCGAATAGCAGTTGGATGATGCCTGGCACGAGGAGGAAAGCGCCAGCGATGGGCTGTGTTCCGTCAGCAATCAACCAAACCCCGCCCGCAAGAATCGCTACCCCAATGGCAATGGCGATAATTCGATAGACGATGACTGCGGGATCTTTAGCCGGATCGTAAGGGCTGGCTGCGGGGGGATGTAACGGGAGCGTGGCAGCATTGAGCTCCGGGACCGCGTCGGCGAAATCGCTCCACCGAAAGGTCTCTTCGCGAAGCAGTCCGGAATTTACGATGATCGAGTTCCGGCACGGTTGCCGGGCGAAGAATGCCATCGCTGCTTCTTTGGCTGACGCGGCACGAATCTCGAGCCGCGTGTGCGGAGCGCCCGCATAGAAGACGCGGTAGGAAGTTGGCATCGATCAACTAGATCGAATGCTCCCGCGATTTACCACACGAGGCGGCATCGAAAGTGAGGAGCCGTGCAAGCGGACCGGCGAAGGCGGTGGCGGCGATCCCCACGATGAGCGCGAGCCAAGCGTAGAGTTTGGCATCGGCTAGGAACGGGTTGGTGAGGGTGGCTTCGCCTGAGAACTCGGCGGCGCGGCGGAGTTGGAGAAAGGTCTGCACCGACCACAGGGTCAGATAGAGACCGACGAGCCGGACGATCAGCGTGGGTGTTTTCATGGTCGGGTGTCGTTTCGGAGCGCCATGAGTTTGCGTGGCATGGGAACCCCGCCAACCACGCAGAGTTGGGAAAATGTCCCGGTTTTGAGCGCGAAGTCTTTTTCTCTGGTTCGAGGAGTTGCGTGCGGTCCACGCCCGCAGCGGCCTCCGTGCCCCTTGTGTCAGAGTTCGGTGAACTCTGTGGCCCGACTCCGCAGCGCTCTCGCCCGGGCGGTTTCCCGCGTTGACCCTCGGGGCGGCGGCGCTACCTCTGACCGCTCGATCGAGTGAATCGCGTCCACATCAAAACCTACGGCTGCCAGATGAACGAGCGCGACAGTGAGGCTGTCGCGGCGATGCTGCGTGCCCGCGGTTATCGGATCGTGGCCGACGAGAACAACTGCGACATCCTGTTGCTCAACACGTGTTCGGTGCGCGATCTCGCCGAGCAAAAAGCGATCGGCAAGGCGGCCAACCTGCAGTCCCGCAAGAAGAAGAACCCCGACTTCGTGCTGGGGATCCTCGGCTGCATGGCGCAGAACCGCGGCGCGACGCTGCTCGATCAGTTGCCCGATCTCGACCTGATCGTCGGCACGCAAAAGTTTCACCAAGTCCCCGAGTATCTCGACAACCTCCGCGCGGCGCGCGAGGCCGGCGTGCCGATCGGCGACACGATCGTGGACATCGCCGAAGAGGCGGGTTCGCAAAACGCGATCAAGGATCACCTGCTCCCGCAGGATTCCGCCTCTCAACACTCAGCTCTCAACTCTCAACCCGCCGAAGCCGACTCCGCGCCGCTCCCCCAGGTCACGGCCTTCGTCTCGATTCAGCAGGGGTGCAACATGGATTGCGCGTTCTGCATCGTGCCGAAGACGCGCGGCGACGAGCGTTCGCGGCCGATGGACGACATTGTGCGCGAGTGCGAACAGCTTGCGGCACGCGGCGTGAAGGAGATCACGTTGCTCGGTCAGATCGTGACGAGCTACGGTCGCCGCGACTACGTGCACACGGGCGGCATCTCGCCGTTTGTGCAGTTGCTCGAGCGCGTGCACGCGATCGACGGCATCCAGCGCATCCGGTTCACGTCGCCGCACCCGCGCGGTTTCAAGGACGACCTCGTCGCGGCCTACGGACGGTTGCCGAAACTTTGCCCGTATGTGCACCTGCCGATGCAAAGCGGCAGCAACCGCATCCTGCGCGCGATGAACCGTCCCTACACGCGCGAGCGTTACAAGGAGATCGTCGATGCGCTGCGCGCGGTGACGCCGCACATGTATTTCTCGACCGATGTGATCGTGGGTTTCCCCGGCGAAACCGAGGAGGATTTCGAGCAGACGCGCGAGCTCTTCGAGGCCTGCAACTACGACATGGCCTACATCTTCAAATACTCGATCCGCAGCGGCACGCCCGCGGCGGAGCTGGGCGATCAGATCCCCGAAGAGGTGAAGGAGCATCGCAACCAGGTGCTGCTCGAGCTGCTGCGCAAAAACTCCGAACGGCGAAACGCGCTCCTGCTCGACACCGTGGAGGAAGTGCTCGTCGAAGGTCCCGACAAAACCGGCGAGCGCTTCACCGGCCGCACGCGCGGCAATCGCGTGTGTGTGTTCGATGCCTCGCCGCGCCTCGTCGGCCAGCTCGTGCCGCTGAAGATCACGCGCGCCAGCGTGAGCACGCTCTACGGCGAGCTCGCGCTCGCCGGAGTTGAGAGTTGAGGGTTGAGAGTTGAGGGACCGATCCCCGCAGCGCGCCGACTCGACACCATACTCTCAACTCTCAACTCTCAGCTCTCAACCGCCCGTCCATGTCCCTCGCCCTCGCCACGCTCCTGCCCGGTTTGTTTCTCCTCGCGTTGGGGTTGCCGCTGCTGCTCAACCACGCGGGCTTCGTCGCGGCGCTCAAGGCACTGCCTCGCTCGACAGGCGCGGCGGTGGTGTTTTTCGGCGCGGGGGCGCTGTGGTTTTTGTGGGCGGTGCTGCACCTCGGGCCGGCGGATTTCGGCGAGTATCGCGTGTGGCTCGCGATCGGTTTCGCGGCGGTGGCGGTGCTGTCGTTCAAATACGCGCCCGACTTCCTCGCGGTGCGGGGGCTGTGCGTGTTGATGCTGATGAGCGCGGTGCCGCTGCTCGCGGCGGCCTACATGCACTACGACCAGCCGCAACGGCTCTTCATGGTGACGATCGTTTACATCGCAGTCGCGATCGCGATCTGGTGGGGCGCGTCGCCGTATCGCATGCGCGATTTCCTCGGCTGGCTCTTTGCGCTGCCGGCGCGCACGCGGGCGTTTGGCGGAGCGCTGGTCGCCTACGGTCTGCTGCTCGCTGGAATTTCCTTCACTTACTGAAACGTGACGCCTCCTCCTGTGCTTCTCGTGCTCGCGGGCCCGGCTGGTTCGGGCAAGAGCACGCTCTGCGATCGCCTCTGCCTCGAAGACCCGAGCTTTTCCCGGGTGGTGACGACCACCACTCGGCCGCCGCGTCCCGGTGAGATCAACGGCGTGCACTATCACTTCTTTTCGCCCGACGAGTTTGAGCGCCGCGTCGCCGCAGGCGAGTTTCTCGAGTGGGCGCAGGTTCATGGCAAAGACCGTTTCCGGCTCTACGGCACGCTGGCTTCCTCGGTGTTCGAGCCGCTGGCGGCCGGACGCAATCTCGTGATGAGCGTCGACGTGCAGGGCGTGGAGAGTTTTCGCCGCGCCGCGAGGGAGAACCCGTTGCTCGCGCGCCACATGACGACGATCTTCATCGTGGTCGATCGCGACCGCCTGATCGCGCGCATGCGCGAACGCGCACAGGACAACGAAGACGAGATTGCCGGCCGCATGAAAACCGCCGAGCGCGAACTGCAGGAAGCGCACAAGTTCGATTTCCAGATCCACAGCCAGACCCGCGACGAGGATTTCGCCGCGCTGCTCGCGATCCTGGAAAAAGCCCGCGCCCGCACCGCGGCGGCGATGAGCTGAGCGACCCGGGGCTCCCCGACTCTTTCTCTTTCTTCTTTCTCTTACTCTTTCTCCCCCGGCGGCGTGCGCCCTGACGAAAGAGTAAGAGAAAGAAGAAAGAGAAAGAATGAGAGGAAGGGGGGCGCGCAGACCCTCTCTCCCGCGCGAACCCCGGCGGAGCATCACGGTCTGGTGTGCATGGACTTTCGCGCCTTGGCGAAAAAGCTTACCCCGCAACGCATCGGTGTCCTGATCGGTCTCGTGGTGCTCATTGGAGCGCTGGCATGGCTTTACCATCAGATCGACGTCGCCGCGCTGCACGCCAGGGCCGGCGAACTCAACGGCCCCGCCGTCTTCGGCGCGCTCACGATTCTGCCGCTGCTCGCGTTTCCGGTGAGCGTGATGCATGCGATCGCGGGCGTGCGCTTCGGGCTCGTGCTGGGCATCCCGCTCGTGGCGCTGTCGATCCTGCTGCAACTGCTGCTCGCGTTCTGGCTCGTGAAAACGATGCCGAATTTTTTTCAGAAGCGCCTCAAACGCATTCGCCAGCGCATCCCCAAGGGCGCGCACGGCCCGGTGACGTTGTTCACCATGCTGCTGCCCGGCGCGCCGTATTTTACCCAGATCTACGTGCTGCCGCTGATCGGCGTGCCGCTGCGGACGTTCGTGCTCTACAGCCTGCCGATCAACATCGTGCGCTCGCTCGCGGGCGTGATCTTCGGCGAGATGAGCGACAATCTCACGCTGCCGCGGCTCGCGGGTTTCGCGGTTTACAACCTCTGCGTCATCTCTGCGTGTGCGTGGTCGTTCCGGCACCTGCAGGCAAGATTGCAAGGTCCGCAACCAGCGGCAGGTGGTCCGATGCCACGCGCGTGAGATCGTTGCGCGGCACTTCGACGCGGCGCGCTTCGATGTTGGGCGAGACGAAGATGTGATCGAGCCGCAGAAACGGCCGCATCGAGCTGAACGTTGCCGCCGGCCGGCGCCGCGCGCGACTCAGCTGCACGTCGCGCAGCCGGCGCACGGCGAGCCGGTAGGGTTCGCTGCCGGGCATCATGTTGAAATCGCCGCAGAGGATCACCGGTTCGTCCTCGTCGACACGGCCGAGACATTCCGGCCCCAGAATCATCTGCATCTGCAACAGCCGCTCGTGCACGCCGAGGCCGAGGTGAGTGGTGACGATGTGAACCGGTGTATCCAAACCCTGGATGCGCACCCACAGCAGCGAGCGCGGCTCCGGCCACCAGCTGCGCGGATCGTGCGGCAGCATCGCGCGGCGCACGATCTCGATGGGATAGCGACTCAGAAACGCGTGGCCGTAGTGCTCCTCGCCGACGGTGATCGTCGGACAGAACGCGACGTGCATGCCGAGCGCCTCGCCGATGATCGACGCCTGATCCTCGGCGCGCGAACGCCGCCGACCGAGATCCACTTCCTGCAGCGCGACAACGTCCGCTCCCTGCTGCTCGATCACGCGCGCGATGCGACGCGGCGACACACGTCCATCCATGCCGCTGCAACCATGGACGTTGTAAGTCATCAGCCGCAGCGTGCCGGCGGGGCTCGGCTTGCGACGATTCGTGACGGGAAGTTTCGCGCGTCCGAGTCGATGCAGCGCGGCTGCCCGCAGCGCTGCGGGGCGGATGAAATGATCCGTGCCCGCCGGCAGCACCGTGCCGGGCGGAAGAATTGCGAAGCCTTGTGTTTCTTCGGGGCCAAAACCGCCGTGCGCGCCGCGTTCGCCAGGCGCGAAACTCCACGCTTCGCCCCACGGACTCCAACCGACCACGATCAGATCGCCCGCGTCGCGGATGGAGCAGAATTGCACGAGATCGTTGGCAATCTCCGCCGCGATCGCGGCGGGATGCGGCAGCACCGACGGCACTTCGTCCGGCACGCGCGTGACGCCTTTCGCGTGAAACCACTGCAGGCCCTGTGTCTCCGTGCGCACGAGCACGCCCGGCACGCGACCTTCTGTGACGAGCCGCTGCGCGATCGCGATGCGTTCGTCGTCGGTGTGCGGCGCAGCGAAGTAGATGTGTCCGACCGGTCCCATCGCGGCCACGGCGAAGCTCTTGCCTTCCTCGAACGTCAACGCGTCAAGCGCTCGCGCGCGTTCGAGTCGCGCCTGATGACGCGGACTGCGTGAGAGCCACGGCGTGCCCGCGATCGCGCGTTGCTGCGAGCGAAACTGCGCCATCGGCGCCACCGCATCGGGGCCGTCGAGCAGGCGATGCAGCACCGCCTCGAGTCCGCCGGGAAACTCCGCATCGAACGGCCGCGTGCGTTCCTGTCCGTGATCCGAGAAAACCCACACCGCGTAATCGCGGCGACGCGAACGATGCGCCGCGCGCGCGATGCGGCGGATCGAGCGATCGATGCGGCGCAGCCCGTAGTGCGCGAAAAGCGAGCCGGGTCCGCGCACATGCGCCTGCTCGTCGTAGCCGACGAAGTTGAGATGCACGATCGGCAATCCGCGCGTGACGTCGATCTCGCCGCTGATCACGAGCAGCTCGCGCAAGCCGACGCCGACGAACACGCGGGAGAGAAGGAGCGCGAGTTCGATCTTCGGACGACGTCCGCCCGCGATCGCGCGCGCGGCGTCGCCGATCGCGACGAACAACTCCACGATCAACAACCACCCGATGCGCAGCGCGGCGGGAAACTGCAGCAAGATGAACACGAGGATGTTTCTGATCTTCCCCGTGCGCCACATGTCGCCGAAGCCGATGCTCGCGGCGCAGAAATGGCTCTCCTGTTGCGACGCTCCGCCGGTGTAGATGTTGGACCACGAACTGCCACCGCTCAGGAGTCCCTCGTTTTTTTCGGCGCACGCGGTTTCCCGGCCCTTGGCCCAATCGGGATCCCACATGCGACCGATCTTCTTGAGCTGCCGGTCGAAGAAACTGAACGCCGGCACCGCCGACCGCACGGAGTAGTAGAGCTCCGCCTGCACCGCGGGCGTCGTCGAAGGCAGGCCCGGATAAAATGTGTGCAAACTGTGCTGCTCGCGCGTGAGCAGTCGTCGCAGATACGGCATGCGACCCTGCGCGATCGCCTTCTCGAGCTGCACGCGCGCCAGACCGTCGATCTGGATCATGAGCAGGCCCGGCTCCTCGCTCGTGCCCTCGGACGGGTGCAGCCCGAGGTGTCGGATCGCCCACTCGCTGCGACTCAGCCGGCGACGAATGCTATGATAATACGATTCGAGTTTCGCGAACATGCGGTTGGCCGGTTCAGGTGACGGCGTTGACCGCGTCCACGATCGTCTGCGTTTTTTCGGCGAGCAGGTTCCACTCGACGCGGAGTCGCTCCACCCACTGATTCCACGGACTCTGTTCGAGCATCATCCGCTCGCGTCGCGTGGCGCGTCGCACCTCGGTGTAGAAATCCAACGCGCGCTCGGCGCACAGCGTCGCGGAAAACGACTCCGCCGTGCGCCGCGCTTCGCGGGCCAGCCTGGCAGCAAGATCAGGATTGCTCTTCAACTTCTCGAGCGCGGTGGCGAAACGCTTTGGCGGCGTCTTCGGGCCGAGCATGAAGCCGTTTTTGTTGTGTCGCAGGACCTCGCGCACGCCGCTCGCGTTGAGCGCGACAACGGGTAGTCCCGCGGCCATCGCTTCGGCGAGCACCATGCCCTGCGTCTCGCTGAACGATGCAAACGCGAACACGTCCATCGCCTGATACGCGTCGGCCAGCGCGCGGCCGGTTTGCTTGCCGGCCATCACGAGCCGCTCAGCCACGCCGCGCTTCTCGCAGACCTGTTTGATCTCGTCTTCCGACGGGCCGGCGCCGACCACGAGAAACCACGCGTCCTCGTGCGCGCTCAGAAACTCCGCGACCGCCTTCGCGAGATAGCCGAGATTTTTCTCCGGCGCGAGCCGGCCCACGTGGCCGACGACAAACGCGCGCGCGGGCAGGCCGATCTTGCGACGAAACTTCGGACCATCGCCTGCGGCAAACGCGTCCACGTCGATGCCGGTCGGCACCACACGGATCGGCGTTTCCACGCCGCGGCTCTTGATGAGCTCCGCGATGCTCTCGCTCGGCGCGATCACGCCGTCGCAGAGATTTGCGAAGTGCGTCGAGAGATGGATCGCGACTTCCTTCAGGGCCGGCGAATCGAAGGGCACGTAGTGCGTGTAGTCCTCGTAGCGCGTGTGATGTGTGAAGATCACCGGCGCGGCCTTGCCGACCGAGATGCGCAGCGCGGTGTCGCCGAGCAGAAACGGATGATGCGCATGAATCACATCGGCTTGAAACTGATCGATGCGATCCGACAAACCCGCCGCGAGCGGCAGACGGACCGAGAAATCGCTGCCGTTGAACTTCTGGATCGCCGGCACGCGCTCGACCAGCGACTCGGCGCGTTTCGGCAGCGGTTTGCCTTCGAACTCGGGCGCGACCACGAGCACGTCGTGGCCCAGCCGTCGATATTCCTCGGTGAAGGTCGCGACGGATTTGGCCACCCCGCCCACGTGGGGCAGGTAGGTGTTCGTCATCATGCAAATTTTCATGGGAGGGTGCGCGAGCCGCGGATTTTCGCGGAACGGCAAAACGCCGCCGCGTGAGCGGCGGACGAAGAGAAGAGAATCGAGGAGAGGAGAGGCGGACTCATGGGTGGGCGTCGCCGCCGGGCAGGCGCTCGAGGAGAAACTCACTCCGCGGATCGCCAGCCTCGGCCACGAGCGCCGTGCAACCGGGTAGACACACATCGCGGTGCGGAGGTTGCGCGCGCCATGCGCCATCGATCAGCACGCGCACGCCGCGCGGGTCTTCCGTCACCCGCACCGTCACCGCGCCATGCGGCGTCAGGGTGGGGCCAAAAACGAACTCTGCTCCGCGCCGCCACTCGGGTTTCAGTCCGGCACCGATCACGAGGCCGTCGTTTTCCTCCTGCACGATCAGGTTGCGGATCAGCATGAGCCACTCCGCCGCGGCCCAGATGTGTTGGCCGTCACCCATGCAGCCGCCGCCCGTCAGCGGATGGATCGCTTCGGGCCATTGTCCGGTCGGCGAGGCGAGCGCGATCACCTGATCCATCAACGCCCATGCGCCCACCGGATCGTCCGCGCGCAACTTCACCTGCGCGAGATGGATCGTGAGGTAGGCGTTGATTCCCGAGTGGATCATGTTCTGGAAAAACCCGCCGCCGTGCAGGCAGTGTTCGCAGAGATACTCGACCGTGCGCAGGATGCCGTCATCGCCGCGCGGAAAGAGCTGCAGCGGATAACCCGCGACCAGCGAGCCGATCGCGCCCGAATCCATGCGCCGTTTGGGCGATGCCGGGATCGCGCCCGGAAAACGCCGATGCGGTCCCGCAGGAAACGAGCGCACGATCGTCGCCAGAAAATCCTCCGCTTCGCGCGCGCATTCGTCCGCAAACTTCGGCTGCTTTTCCCGCAGCAGCGTCGCCGCTGCGCGCAGTCCCGCCACGCCCCAAAAATCGTCCCAGTAGTAAAAGTCGTTGGGTCCGAGATGCTCCGCGCTGAAACCGGCGGGCAACAACCCCGCCGCCGGATGCCGCGTGTTGCGCGGCATGCGTTTGCGCGCGATCCATTGCGCGCCCTTGGTCACGGCGCGCAGCCACTCGTCGGGCAATGTCTCGCCGGTGAGCTCCGCGAAGCGGCGATACATCCACAGCGCCTCGCCGTTGCTGTCCCACTCGCCCTCCTGGGAAAGAAAATAGCCATCGCGTCGTTGCCGCGGCGCGAATTCCCCCATCACGCGCCGCGTGCGCTCGACGCCGCCGAGCGAGAGCAGCGCGTTGAGGATGAACACCGCGTCGCGAAACCAGAACCGTTTGTAAGTGTAGGGTCCGGGATACACTTCCTGCGGTGCGTGCAACACCGTGTTGGCGAGCGCGAGATCGTAGAGCCTTGAGACCTCGCGATCGGCGCACTGCAGGCGCGCGAGCGGTTTCAGTGCATCGGCCCACGACGCGGTGCGCGCGAAATGCGGACGCTTCTTCGGCTCCAACTCGTCGTAGATCGGCGTGCGGACGACGAGCGGTTGTCCACCCAGGTCCTGCACGGGAAACAGCGCCGCGGCCGTCGCCATGTTCACGCCGCACTCGATCTCGGTGAGCCGGATGTCCTCGCCGAGCCGGAGCGACACGTCGCCATCCGCGTAGCGCGACAGCAGATGCCGCCGCGGCACACGGTCGAACTCGACGCGATGTTTGTTGTTCACGATCCACGCCCGTCGGTCGTCGCGGATCGCCACGGAGTCCACGAAGCTCACGCCTTCGGGATTGTAGGGCCGCAGCGCGATCGCCACCGCACCGTCGCTCACGCCGCTCGTGTGAATTGCGATCCGACACGAAGGCGCGTCGCCTTCCCAATCGAGCTGCACGCGCGATTCGATTCGCACGCCCGCGCGTTCGGCGGCCGACGTGACGATCAAGGTTTCGTCGAGCGCCAGCTGTTGCTCGAACTCCGCGAGTTTCGATGGAAACAACACCGGCCCCTCGCGCGGCACGAACCACACATCGAGCGACCAGCCGTCGAAGAGCGGCGTCACCAGTCCGCGCGGATCCACGATCGGATAAAACGGCACGTCGGGCAGCCCGACTGCGGTCCAGTTGCGATGCGTGAGATTGATGTGACTGAACGAAAACGCGCGCGGGATGAACGACGCGTCGGACGGATTGAACTGCCGCTCGACCCAGTAAGGCCACACCCAGTCGAGGTTGTTCTGAATCGCCTTCGTGTTCACCAAGCCTCGCGCGTGAAACAGCATCCCCGCGCGCAACAATTCGATCGGCTCCGCGACCTCCGACGGCTGCGCGAAACCACGTAGTTTTCCCATCAACGCCACCGGATCCAAGAAGCCGTAGGCTCGAGCGATACGGGTGATGAGAAAGCGGGTGGGGCGGGAGTTCAGAATCATAGCGTGGGGCCTCGCGAATATTGTCCCCGCGCACTGCCGAAAGTGCCTCCCACCAAGCCCTCCGGTCATCTCCCGGGGTTGCGCAAACCTATGCCTCCGCGCGCACGCGGCGCCTGAGTTTCGCCAAGGTGGAACCTGGCGTCCTCGCCAGGTTGGGTCCGACGGCGAGAGTGCAACAGCCCGGCGGGGACGCCGGGCTCCACCGGGCAGCCAAATGCTACGGTTAAGGACGGCTCTCCGAGCCATCGGCTTTGGCGTTCGCTGCGGAAACGGCACGTTTGCGGACGGCATGGAGTGCCGTCCCTACCGCACACAGTTGCGACGCGGTGCGGACATCGTCGTGACGCGGGACGCACCTCCGCTCGGCCGTGTCCGGACCTTGGCTCGACCCCGGGGCGCACCTTGTCGCGACCGTGTCCGCACTCGGTCCCGACCCGATCCGATCCCTGGCACGACCCGGGACGTGTTGGTTCCGCTTATTCCTCGGCGAGTAGGCGGCCGGATTGTTCTGCATCTCTGCAAAGGAGATACTGTGGTCCAAGCCCCTCTCTCCCGTGCACGCTCTTTCTTCTCGTCGGGTTGGTCTGCTTTCGGCGGCGATGATCGCCGGCCTGTCGTTCGTTTCTCCTCTGTCTGCGCAGATTGCGTTTTTCAATATCGGCTCGGCGCTGCAGGTGCCGACCGGAGTTTCCAACAACGGCATCGTGGTCGGCACCGGCGGCATCACGCCCGGAAACGCCACCAACGCCAGGGCCTACCGCTGGTCGGAAGCGACGGGCGCGGTCAGCCTCGGCACGTTGCCCGGCGATGCCCAGAGTCGCGCGGTTGGGATCTCGGCCGACGGCTCGGTCATCGCGGGCTGGAGCAGTCCCGACAGCACCGTTTCGTCGCCAGTTTATCGTCCCTTCGTGTGGAATTCGTCGACGGGTATGACCGACCTCGGATTGCCGGCGGGGAAAAACACCGCGCTGCCTTCCGCGATTTCCGGCGACGGCTCCACGGTCGTCGGGGGGGGCGGCATCACCGATGATTTCCATCCGGAAACCGACGCGTTCAAGTGGACGTCGTCTGGCGGTTACGAGTTGATCGGAAACTTCGGGCATCCGTCGGGCAATGCGCGCGGCTATTCCGCGGCCACGGCGGTCTCGCACGACGGCTCGGTGGTGGCGGGATCGGCGACGACGCCGACCGGTTGGACGATCTTTCGAGCGACGCCGGGAGGCGGGATGGAGGATCTCGGCATCACGGGCTCGCAAAACCGGGTCACCGGTATGTCGGGCGATGGCTCGACGCTGATCGGACTCGGTTTCTCGCGCTGGACGGAGAGTGGCGGGCTGGCTCCGTTGTCGAATGCCTACAGCGACTACCACGGCCTGGCCATGTCATCGCGCGGAATCACGTTCGATGGGTCGATCATCGTCGGCGGGGATGACTACGACCCGCTGAATGCGTTTTCCCGCCCGCGCCGTGAAGGGTTCATCTGGACGGAGGAAAGCGGCCCGGTCGCGTTCACCGCGGTTGTGGCGCAGAACTACGGCTTGGGCAGTCTGCTCTCGGGGTGGCAGTATCTGAATCCTTTGGCGATTTCCGAAGACGGCCGCTTCATCACCGGCGTGGGCCTCTACTTCGGCGACGTGCAAACGTGGGTGCTGGATCGAGGGCTCAATCCGCCGGGGATCTTGAAACCCGACGGTCCGCCGCTGCCGGAGACTCCGATCCCCGAGTTTTCGAGCTTCGGCGCGATGGCGGCGTTGGTGCTGCTGGGGCTGATCGCGGTGCGGAAGAGACGCTGGTCGCGAGCGTAAGCGCGCCGCGGCGCGAGTCGGGGCGAACACGGGAGCGAGTCGGAGCGAACAGGGTCCCGACCCGGTCCGCACTAGGGCTCGACGTGGGCCGCAACATGTTCCGACTCGGGACTTTTTCCCGTGTCGGCACGCTTGCGTGGACCGGAGTAAAAACGTTCCGCTTGGACCATGCGGTTACCCCGTGGTCTGGTCCTGCTTCTGGTCGGTTTCGCGCTTAGCGTCCCCCTGCGTGCGAGTTCGGAATCTTTTGCGCCGGTGGAGGAAGCGTTCCGTCGCAAAGACTTTCCCTCGGTGGTGACGCTTGCGGCGCCGCTCGGCGACGCGGGCGATGGCGATGCGCTTTTCGCGGCCGGATTTTTGTTCGATGTTGGGCTCGGCGTGAGGATCGATCACACGCGAGCGCTGGAGTTGATCGGCCGCGCAGCGCTGGGCGGGCACTCGCTGGCGCGACACTATCTGTGGTGGCGGCAGCAGGCTCGTTTCGGCGCGAACCCGCAGGGACCGCCTCCGCCGGCTTCACCGTGGGGCAAACCTGCGACGAGCGCGGAAATCCCGCCATTATTCGAACACTGGCTCTATACTCTCAACGGCCAGCTCCTGCCGAGGATGTCGCACGTGATGTTTTGGTTGATTGATCGTGCCGCCGAGGGCGATGTCGTGGCGCAGGCGAACCTCGCACAGGTGTATGCACGCACGGAGTGGACGAAGCCAGATTTCGCGCAACACGTTGCGTGGCTTGAAAAGGCGGCCGATGGAGGAGACGCGCCTTCGGCCGAATGGTTCGCGGGTTACATTGAGGCGGGGCAGGTGCAGGGAGGGCCCGCGCGAGCGTTTGCGTATCGGCGCGTCGCGGCGGAAGCGGGCTTGCCGGTCGCACAGCTGAATCTCGCTACCGCGTATGCCGATGGCCGTGGTGTGGAACGCAACCTCACGCAGGCCGTGGAGTGGTATCGCAAGGCCGCGGATCAGAACTTGCCCCTAGCGTTGCTCAAACTCTCGCGCTTGCTGCGCGTTGGCGGAGACGGCTTGGAAAAGGATCCCGTGGAAGCGCAGCGTCTCGTCATGCGTGCGGTGAAGTTGCACAACGTCGAGGCGTTGATGGATCTCGCTGCGATGCTGCGGGCGGGAGAGGGCGCGGAGAAAAATACCGCGGAAGCGGCGCGGCTCTACGAGCAGGCGTTTGAGCTCGGCGAAGACATCGCCGCTTGGGAGCTGGCGTGGATGCATCGAAACGCCGAACTTGGTCCGGCGGACTACGCGCAGGCGTATGCATGGTTCAGCCGAGCGGCCGAAAAGGGACTGGCGGGAGCGATGGGGCAGATCGGCCTGCTCTACCAGGAGGGAAAAGGCGTGCCTCAGGATTTCGAAAAAGCCTTTGAATGGATCGAGAAGGCCGCCCGCCTGGGGCTCCCCTGGGCGCAGAACAATTTGGGTTGGATGCTGCGGCAGGGGCTCGGCTGCGAGCGCGACGACGAGGAGGCGGTGGATTGGTTCCGTCTGGCGGTGAAAAACGGCGAGGCGTGGGGGCATGCCAATCTCGCGTTTCATTATTCGCGTGGACTGGGTGTGCCCAAAGATTGGATACGCGCGGGCCGTCACGCGATCGCCGCGGCGCGCGTGTTGCAAGATCCGTGGGTCGAGTCGGAGTGGCACTACGCCTTCGGCGGCGGCGCCCAGAGCGAGCAGCGCGACGACCTGAGCGCCATGCTCCGCGAGCTGCTGGCGGATCCGGAGCTGGTGAAGGCGAGCGGTGGATTGCCCGAGTATTTGCTCGGCACGCTGACGAACACCGATCAGCTGCGCGACGACGATGCCGCTCGCGGCCTGAGCAAGATGCTTCAAGAGGCGGGCCGCACGCGTGGCTTCGCTCCGCTCGCGCTACGCACGTTTGCGGGGAAAGGTGAACCTTTCGATCCCGAGCGTGCGCGCCGATGGGCGAAAGCGTGCGAATTGGAAGACCCCGATTTGGGTGCGGTATTGGTCGCTCAAATCGACAGCGTCTGCGCTTCGAAATCGGAGGATCGCGAAGCCGCACGACTCGAGCTCGTCCGTCGTGCCGACGCGGGTGACAAACGGGCCGCGGCGATTGTCGCTTCCCGCATCTGGAGTGGCATCGGCTTTGAGCGGAACCGTGAGCAGACCGAGCACTACTTGAAGATCGCGCAGGGTGGAAAGATTGATCAGCGGACACTGGCGTCGCTCGATGAGACAACGCGACGCAGAAAACCCGAGTGGTCAGATTCCGCCGTGGCCGCGAAAATATCCGCGCTTCACCTCAAGGAACCGCCTGATGCGGTCCCGCAACCTATCGTGCGTATGGACCCGGTCTATCCGCGCGAGTTAAAGGAACTGGGGATTTCCGGAGAGGTGGTGGTCGAGTTTGTGGTCAACACGAACGGACATCCTTCGGAGGCGAAAATCGTTCGCAGTTCGCATCCGCTTTTCAGCGCCGCGGCGATGGAGACTGTCGCGCAGTGGCGTTTTCTTCCGGGTCGCAAGGCCGGCAAACTGGTGCGCACGCGCGTGCAACAACCGATGACCTTCCATATGGGCGACTGAACTCCGATGAAACCGCTCCTTACTGTGCTGCTGGTTTTCTTTCTCTGCGCGGGTTTCGCTCGAGCCGATGCGGAGTCCCCCGCGCCTGCGCCGACGGAAATGCGAGCCGTGCTCTGGACCGACGACTACGCCGTCGCGCTCGAACGCGCCGCGGCAGAGAACAAGCATGTGCTGCTCAACTTCACCGGTTCCGATTGGTGCGTGTGGTGCCACCGTCTGCGCGACGAGGTGTTGGCCAAGCCGGCGTTCGCGGCCTACGCGCGCGAGCAACTCATCCTCGTCGAAGTGGATTTCCCGCGGGCAAAATCGCTGGACGAAAACCTCCGCAAACAGAACGCCTCGCTCGCCGAAAAGTTTGGTGTGAACGGTTATCCCACAATCGTGCTCGTCGACGCCACCGGCGGTGAACTCGGCCGCACCGGCTACATGCAAGGCGGCGCGAAAACCTTCGTGCGCGAACTGAAGCGCTTCGCGGCAAAACCGCGCGAGTGAAAGAAAGGCGGAGTGGTGAAAGGCAACAGCCCGGCGGGGACGCCGGGCTCCACCGCACCCCAGCGCTCACGGTCGCGACGAGGTGGGGACATCATGGCGATCGAATCCGCGCCTTGTCTCGACCATGTTCGCATGTGGGTGCGACGTGGGACGCGCACGGTGGCGCGAGAGTGAAAAACGGACGTCTCGGAGAGACGTCCCTACCGCGATTTCCGGGTGAAGAACGTTTCGAGGAAGGCGGCGGCGTTGTCCGACAGGCCGACGATTTTGTTCGTGGCTTGGCGGTAGTATTTGAAGTTGAGCTCGGTCTCGGGGCGGCCGTCGTTCCAGTTCTTGAAGGGTTTCAGCTCAGCGCGGCCGAGGCGGCGAAGTGCGGTGCCGGTGCGTTTGATCGTGAGGCTCACGCGCGGCGTCTGGCGTTCGAGGTGCACGATCTTGGGCGAGGGTTTGGCGGAGAGCACGACGCCGCGCGCGATCAGGCCAGGGCCGCCTTCGTTTTCGCTGGCGAAGATATAGACCGTATCACCGGCTTGGATACGTTTGCCGCCATACATTGTTTTCTGGTCGGCGAACTCGAACTGAGTCGCATCGAGGTCGCGCACTTCGGCTTTGATCGCGTAGGTCATGAACGAAGGGCGTGGAATTGTGCGGCGTGAGCCGACGGCGTCAGTGTTTGGTTACGACGTCGTGAGCCCGAAGACCACGCGCACGTGGACGCGAACGCTGATCTGGCCGGCGGCGATGGAATCGGAGACGCCGCCCTCGGCGCTCGCGGAAAAGGCGTTGACCATGCCGCGCGCCATCACGGGTTCGTCGATCGGCTCTTCCTCGATCGCGAGCGGAGTGGCGAGGCTCACGCCGAGCGCGCGGGCCATGGCTTCGGCTTTGGCTTTCGCGGCCTGGAGCGCTTCGAGACGGGTCTTGTTTTGCACGCTCACGCGGTCGTCGAGGTCCCAGCTGACGTTGTTGACGGAGACGCCGGGGAGACGGGCGAGTTCGGTCCACGTGGATTGGTAGTCGCCGGTGTCGCGCAGCGTGAACGAGACCTGCGTGGTGGCGACGTAGCCGTTTTTCACCCAGCGGTTTTCCTGATACTCGCGGTTTTCGGAAAACTGCATGCCGGAGGTTTGGATTTCCTCGGGCTTGATCGCTTTGCGGCCGAGGAGCTTCAGGACGGTGGCGGTGAGGTTGGTGTGCTCTTGCGAAACGAGCGCGAGGTCGGGGCCGGTGTTGGAGACGGTGACGCTCCAGCGCAAGAGGTCGGGCTTGGCCTGCGTGACCGCGGTGCCGTAGACGGCGACGTGCGGTGTGGAAAGATCGGCGGCGGACAGAGAAAGCGGCAGCGCGAGAGCGGCGAGGAGCAGGAGAGAGCGTTTCATGGAGAATGGGATTGGAGGGACTGAATAGCGCAGGAAAACGGTGGCGACAATCGATGTGCGGCGGACGTTCCTCGAGCTTCGCGGGATGAGCGGGCCGCGCGGATGGACAGGCGGGTGGGGAAGAGCGGGTGAATCGGGCGGAGCCTTGCGGTCAGAATCGCGCTCCACGAGCGCACACGAAGTCATCGGAGCAGGTGAAACGACGGCGACGTCGCATGGCCGGAGGCGGTTATTTGTGCGAGTAAGTTGCTTTATAAGTTCGCGGTGGGGCGGAACCTCACTTCTCATGCGGCCGCCCTTTTCTCCTTGATGAAGCTTTTCACGTTCTTGGCCGCGTTTGTCTGCGCCACGCTCACGGCGCCGGCGCAAGTCACGTTAGCTCCCACTTCGGTGGATTTACCTCCCGGGCATAGCGCGATCCTCGATCTGTATAGTTTCTACGGCGAGGTCTCCGTCATGACGACGGATGAGATGTGGTGGTATCGCGCACCGACCGGCGGCTCCCCGGTTGGAGATTGGAGCAACGTGCTTCAGGCCGGTAGCTATAATATTCGCCTCTACACCCTGTCCCGCTCGATTGTCGATCCGTCGGAGCCGCACAGAGTGCTGCTCTCCACGATGAAGGACGGGCGGTGGACGATCGTTGGGCTCGACGTCGGACATGGGGACCGCTCGGACATGGATTTGGGCGCGATCGTCAGTTATAACGATTTTCCGTCCGGCTTGGCCGCGGCACCTAATGGCACCCTCTATGTGGCGAACACGAGCGGCATCCAAGTCTACGCGGGCTTTGCGACCACCCCTTCGCTGACGAATTCGTTTACTGCGCCTGCGGAACTGTCATTTGGCAGCCTCGCTCCGCAGCTCCAATTTGGCGCCGACGATGTGCTCTATGCGTTGGACCGTGAGCATAGCCGGGTGCTGCGCTTCAGTGAGGATGGCGATTTCCTGAACTCTTTCGAAATCGCAGCGGACTCGCAGTCCTTTGCGGTGAGCGATTCGGGGTTTCTCTTCGTCGCGACCAATTCAGCGGAAATGGTGCGCGACGGTTATATCTACGACGCCCTGACGGGGTCGTTGGTCGGCACCTTTGATCTCCCTGAAGACCACGATGAACTCTCCACGCTAGGCCGAGGTGCGATGGCATTCTTTGGTGACGCGCTACTGGTCGTCAGCCCCGGAGGTGCTCAACTTCACTCTTACGACGTCTCAGGATTTACCGCGATTCCCGAGCCCTCCACTTACGCGGCTCTGCTCGGAGCCGGTGCGTTGGGCTTCGCCTGCTGGCGGCGTCGCCGCGCGAGTGTTGCGGCGGGGCGGGGGGCCCATCGCTACCGGCAATTACACCAAAAACGAGCCGCAACGCGGCGAATCCGTGGCGAATCCGACTGCGCCGCTCCCGCAATGGATCGTGCTCGTCGAGTGGACCGACGCTTCCGGCTCGGAACGCTACCTCAATTCCGAGCTCTTTAAGAAACACCAAGCGCAACACGACGCCGCGCGGAAGCACATCGAGGTGTATCGGTTTTCATACTGGTGAGCGGCTATGTGAGTTGCGAGGGAAGCGACAAGATCGCTTTCGTGTTCAGGGGTCGTCTAAACAGGAGGCGGAGACGGGGTCTGCTGTGACGGTCGCGGTCCAATCTCGAGGAAACTTTTTTCCGGCAAAAGCTCCTTTGCTAGGCCTCGCAGCTCCCTAATTGAATTCTCAAGCGAGGAGATAGCCAAATCGATATGCTCGAATAGAGCTTTTGTATGGTGTTTTATGTCTATAAGGTGACGAATGTTATTTTTATCGATGATGAAGGTGACTTTGCCCGACTTGATGTCAGCTTCCTGTATCTGAATCGTAGACCCTAGTGCAGCTGAGGCATTGTTGCGCTTATCGATTACCTCTTGCACGGATAGAAAAGATGCTTCTGCCAGCACCATCCTGTTGAGGACGTTTGGGTTGTCGCAGCATGCCAGAAATGATAGTTCCGATATGTCTAAGCGGGCATTGGTGAAAACATGGCTTTTGGCTGGCATGTTTCTATCTGCGTCAGGATCGTTTAGATATGGGTCTATACTCTGGCGGTGGAAACTTAAGAGGCCTTGTAGCTGTAGGCCTAATGTAAGTTGAGCTTTAATAATTGCTGAGTGCTTGAGGTCGCGGCTATGGAAGACCGCTGAACCGGTTTGAAATAGGAATGCTGCCCCTGCGCCCGCAAGTGCTCCGGCTAATGCAGACACAAACTCTGTGCTAGAAGTAATGGATAAGAGTAATAGCATCATGCCTAAAGACTTTCGTTAAGCTCGGGGAGCATATCGTGTGTCTTGATGGAGTGGCGACAAGTAATTGCGCCGCGGTGTGTTGTGACAAGTGTAGTGTGTTGGGGGACCGAGCAGCGACTATGCAATGCACGAACTGCGGGAGAAAAAGCTCCGCCTTTAAAGTGCGGCTTGGGGGAGAACGAGAAAGAGTAAGAGAACGAGAACGATTTCTCTTCACCTACGCTTCGAGCTGCGGGCGGCTCGGGCCAGTAGACGTGGAAGAGCTTGCCGCGGGGGTGGTGACTCAGTCGTGTCGCGTGCGGAGCGTGAAGTTGAGCGGAAGGGTAGGGTCGGCTTCGGTAGGGCGCGCAGAGGGAAGTGGAGCGGCGGCGAGTTTGTTGAGTTTTTCGCTGAGATCGGAGGGTGCGACGAAGATGCGCGGGCGTCCGCCGGGCAGCATCACGAGCAGGCCGCGCCGGACCAGATCGTGGAAGTCGTTGGCTGCAGTCTGATGGCTGACGTTGTGGCTGCGCTGGTGTCCCGTGATGACGTAGCGAGTGTGTGGTTCGCGCAAGGCGTGGAGAAGCAGTGCCTGCTGGCGGTGGTTGAGATCGGCCGCACCGCGCAGGGCGTCCGCGGCCTGCGTGAACTCCGTGCGCTTTTGAGCGAGGTAATCCTGCAGCGAGGCGACGGCCTTTTTCACGACGCCGGCCTGGTGGAGAAGGAAGTAGGTCAGGTCGTTTTCGTCGGTCTCGGTGAAGAGGAAGGCTTCCGCATACTGGGCCGGAGCGCGCAGGAGAATCTGCGAGATCGAGATGAACTCGAAGAGCGGGTAGTCACGGTGCAGCATGCACCAGTAAAACAGCGCGCGCGCAGTGCGGCCGTTGCCATCCACAAATGGGTGATCGTAGGCCAGCCAGAAGTGAAGAAGGATGGCGCGGATGATGGGATGGACGAAATAGTCGGGAGTGGAGCCGTTGGCGAAGGCGCACATGGCTTCCAGCCGAGCCGGTAGCTCGGCTGCATCGGGTGGCTCGTGGAAGACGGTGCCTTCGTTGTCCTCTACGCGGACGTTTTCCTCGGCGCGGCGGAAGCGGCCGGAAGCGTCGGGGTTGTCCAAAGTGCCTTCGGTCACCAAGCGGTGCAGTTCGAAGACAAGCTCCGGAGTCAGCTCGGAGTCGCGTAGCTCGCGGATGCGCTGCATGGTCAGGTAGTTGTTGAGGACCATGCGTTCGTGGATGTTACGTGGCTTGCGACCCGTGCGCAGCATCTCAGCGGCTACCTGCCGCGTGGTGGCGGCACCCTCCAGTTGGCTCGAGGTGATCGACTCTTCGATGAGGGTGTTGATGATGTAGCGATCGCGGTTGTCAGCTTGGGTGAGTGCCTCCGGGAGCCCCAAGGCCATACCGAGGCCGCGATCGATGTGGTGCAGGAGCTCGTGCAGCGCGTCGGGCTGGCTGAAGCCAAATAGTCGCCCGGCTTTGTCTGCGAGGGGTATCGGGCGGATCTGGCTCTTGCGGTGAAATTTCAGGCCGAGCCACCACTCTTCGTGGGTGTAGCCATCGGGGGCCGGTCTCCGCCTTAGATCGTTCCAATGCAGGTAATTATCCTTTTTGGCCCAAAGCGGAGCTTCGGAGAGGATGGCGGTCAGCTTCCTTCCGGCAGATTCGACTAAATCACTAAAAACAGGCGGGGGTTGAGGAAGTCGCATAATCCAAATTTTGGGATAAATTTGGATTTATTAGGATTGGGTTACAATCCAAATTTTGGAGAAATTTGGATTTATTGGGATCTGGGGCGCGAGGGGACATGAAAAAAGCCGCGCCCTTATAAGGCGCGGCTTGGGAGAGAACGAGAAAGAGTAAGAGAACGAGAACGATTTCTCTTCGCTTACGCTTCGAGCTGGGGGCGGGTCGGCTCGGGCCAGTCGACGTGGAAGAACTTGCCGCGGGGCTTGTCCACGCGCTCGTAGGTGTGGGCGCCGAAGTAGTCGCGCTGGGCCTGGAGCAGGTTGGCCGGGAGGCGGGCGGCGCGGTAGGCGTCGTAGTAGCTGAGCGCCGACGCGAAGGTCGGGACGCTGATGCCGTTTTCGACGGCGAGGCTCACCACCTTGCGCCAGTTGGCCTGCGCCTTCTGGATCGTCTTGTTGAAATACGGATCGAGGAGGAGGTTCGCGAGTTTCGGGTTCTTCGCGTAGGCCTCGGTGATCTTCTGGAGGAAGGCCGCGCGAATGATACAGCCGCCGCGCCAGATCTGGGCGATTTGGCCGAAGTTGAGTTTCCAGCCGTATTCGAGCTGCGCGGTGCGCATGAGCTGGAAGCCCTGCGCGTAGGAGCAGATCTTCGAGCAGTAGAGGGCGTCGTGGATCGCCTGGATGAGCTCCTTCTTCTTGGCCGCGGAAACGGGCTTCACCTTCGGGCCCTTGAGGAGCTTCGAGGCGGCGACGCGCTCTTCCTTGATGGCGGAGATGCAGCGGGCGAAGACCGACTCGGCGATCGTCGGAGCCGGCACACCCATGTCGAGGGCGTTGACCGAGGTCCACTTGCCCGTGCCCTTCTGGCCGGCGGTGTCGAGAACGACGTCGACGAAAGGTTTCTTCGAGGCCGGGTCCTTCTGCTTGAGGATGTCGGCGGTGATCTCGATGAGGAAGCTGTCGAGCGCGCCCTTGTTCCAGGTGGAGAAAATCTCACCCATCTCGGCGGGCTTCAGGCCGAGGAGGCCCTTCATGAGCTCGTAGGCCTCACAGATCATCTGCATGTCGCCATACTCGATGCCATTGTGGACCATCTTCACGTAGTGGCCGGCACCGTTTTCGCCGATGTAAGTGGTGCAGGGCACGCCGCCCTTCACGGGCTTGCCGGGCTTGGCGCCGAGGAGGGGCTTGCCGGTCTTCTTGTCGACCTTGGCCGCGATGGCGGTCCAGATCGGCTTGAGCTCTTTCCACGAGGAGATGTCGCCGCCGGGCATGAGCGAGGGGCCGAAACGCGCGCCTTCTTCGCCGCCGGAAACGCCGGAACCGATGAAGCGGAGGCCTTTTTCCTTGAGGATTTTTTCGCGGCGGATCGTGTCGGTCCAGAGCGCATTGCCGCCGTCGATGATGATGTCACCGGGCTCGAAAACGGACACGAGGCCGTCGATCACGGCGTCAGTGGCCTTGCCGGCCTGGACCAGGATGATGGCCTTGCGCGGCTTCGCGAGCGACGCGGCGAACTCCTCGAGGGTCTTGGTGCCGACGAGGCCGCCGGGCGTGTTGGGGTTTTCCGCGATGAACTTGTCGGTCTTTTCGGTCGTGCGGTTGTAAACCGAGATCTGAAAGCCGTGGTCGGCGATGTTGAGCGCGAGATTCTGACCCATCACGGCGAGACCGATGAGTCCGATGTCAGAGTGCGTTTTGGCCATGAGAGAAAGTGAGGAACGATGCATCTATCCCCCTCGTTGCGCAAAAACCACCCTGTTTTTCTGCGCGGACGTCATAATCCCGCGGAAACGCGCCCGCCGTGCGGCTCAACGCCCCGGATGCTTGCCCTTCGACGGGAAAAAGCCCGCGAACACTTCCACGACCGGCGTGGCCCAAGACGGCTCGTTGCGTTCGTAGATCCACGTGAAGCCCACGATGCTGAGCCCGACCGCCACAATGATCGCGAGCAGGCCCTTGTGCATCTGACCGATCTTTCGCAGCAGCACCACGACGATCACGATCGCGAGCACTGCGACGCCGAGCTTCCACCAAAACTCCAGCGGGATCTGCTGGATCTTCTCGAGCACCGTCGGTGTTTGCTCGGCGGCAGGTGGAGGCGGGGGGCTGAGGGAGGGGGGCGCGAGAGGGAGCAGCGGGGGGAGAACTAGAAAACAGGCAGGGGGCGGGGGGGCGGGGGTGGGGGGGGGGGGGGGG
>Ga0182793_1000315_pt1 | contig 41586 bp, 40 predicted proteins | sample Passage237A_FD_130498 | JGI IMG/M metagenome (GOLD analysis project Ga0182793, IMG submission 130498) | Cellulose adapted compost microbial communities from Newby Island Compost Facility, Milpitas, CA, USA - Passage2 37A (version 2) (version 2) ... | reverse complement strand
CTGGTCGCGCTGTCGATCCGTCACGTCGGCCCGACCGCGGCCCGCGCGCTGGCCACCGAGTACGGCAGCCTCGACGCGATCATGGCGGCGTCGGAGGAGCAGCTGGCCGGGGTCGAGGGCGTCGGCCCGACCATCGCCGCGGCGCTGACGGAGTGGTTCACCGTCGACTGGCACCGCGCGATCATCGACAAGTGGCGCGCCGCCGGGGTGCGGATGGAAGACGAGCGCGACGACAGCGTCCCGCGCACGCTCGAGGGCCTGTCGATCGTGGTCACCGGATCGCTGGCCGGATTCTCCCGCGCCGACGCCAAGGAGGCGATCGTCGCCCGCGGCGGCAAGGCGGCCAGTTCGGTGTCGAAGAAGACCGCGTACGTGGTGGCCGGGGACTCGCCGGGGTCGAAGTACGACAAGGCCGTCGAGCTGAACGTGCCGATCCTCGACGAGGACGGGTTCCGGCGCCTGCTGGAGCACGGACCCGACGGCGTCTGAGCGTTTGTGGCACCCGGGCACCGGATACCCGTGGGCCATGGCGATCTGTGATACCTGCGGCAACGACTACGACAAGGCGTTCACCGTGACGTGGGGCGACGGCAACAGTGCGACGTTCGACAGCATCGAGTGTGCGGCGGCCAGGCTCGCGCCGGAGTGCGCGCACTGCGGCTGCCGAATCCTCGGCCACGGCATCGAGACCCCCGAGGCGGTGTTCTGCTGTGCGCACTGCGCGCGCAAGGACTCCAACGCCGACGTCAACGACCGCTATCCGGTGCCCTCGGGGGCGTGAGTCAGCGCAGGATCGTCGCGACGATCCCGGCCAGATAGCCCAGCCGCGCCACCTCCGACGGCCGGAACCTCGGCCCGCCCGGCCTGCCGAGCACCACCGCCCGGTGCGGACTGCCCAGCGGCGCCGCGGCCAGCGTGGTGTTCATGTCGCGCCACAGCTGCGGCACCCAGTCCGCCTCGGCGTCCAGCGCCTCGGCGTGGTCCAGCGGCAACCAGGGCGTCGCCGCCGCCTGAGTCTCGGGCGCCCCGTGGCTGCCCACCACCCGCTGCGGTCCGGATTCGGTCAGCTCGACGACCGTGCACCAGCCGACGCGCAGCACCCGCGGGGCCTCATCGACGAACACCTGCAGCTGGTTATCCCTGCCGCTGGCCGCGGCGGTCTTGTCGATGAGCTCGAGCTCGCGGTGGGCCTCCAGCAGGCCGGTGTGCGGGCGGATGGTGTCGACGTAGATGCCGTTGAGGTTCTCGGCGGCGGTGATCAGCGTGTCGGGCATCGCCCCCGGCGGGAGCTCGACGACCAGGTCGTCAATCGCGTAGCCGGGGCCGCGTTCGACGACGTCGAGCGACAGGATGTCCGCGCCCACCGACCCCAGCGCCACGGCCAAGGAGCCGAGGCTGCCCGGTCGGTCCTCAAGCTGGACGCGCAGCAGATACGAAGGCACCCGGACACTTTTCCACAGCGCGCGGCGGCGGGCACTCCGGGCGTCTGGGCAGATCCGGGCATGGCTAGGCTTGTCAGCCGTGTCGCAGATCTCCCGAGACGAGGTGGCCCACCTGGCGCGCCTGGCCCGCCTCGCCCTGAGCGAGGACGAGCTGGACCACTACGCCGACCAGTTGGACGCCATCCTGACCCACGTCAGCCAGATCCAGGCCGTCGACGTCACCGGCGTTGATCCGACCGGCAACCCCCTCAAGGACGTCAACGTGTTCCGGCCGGACACCGTCGAACCGGGGCTGACCCAACAACAGGCCCTCGACCAGGCGCCGAAGGCGGCCGAGGGCCGGTTCGCGGTGCCGAGGATCCTGGGGGAGCCCGAATGAGCAGCGACCTGATCCGGCTCGACGCCGCCCCCCTCGGCGCGAAGATCGCGGCCAAGGAGGTCTCGGCGGTCGAGGTCACCCGGGCCTGCCTCGACCAGATCGCGGCGACCGACGACAAGTACCACGCGTTTCTGCATGTCGCGGAGAACGGCGCGCTGGCCGCGGCCGCGCGGGTCGACGAGGCGGTGGCCGCCGGCGAGGAGCTGCCGTCGCCGCTGGCCGGGGTGCCGGTGGCGGTCAAGGACGTGTTCACCACCACCGACATGCCCACCACGTGCGGCTCGAAGATCCTCGAGGGCTGGCAATCGCCCTACGACGCGACCGTGACGATGCGGCTGCGCGCAGCCGGCCTGCCGATCCTGGGCAAGACCAACATGGACGAGTTCGCGATGGGCAGCTCCACCGAGAACTCCGCCTACGGCCCGACCCGCAACCCGTGGAACACCGACCGGGTGCCCGGCGGTTCGGGTGGTGGCAGTGCGGCCGCGCTGGCGGCGTTCCAGGCGCCGCTGGCCATCGGCACCGACACCGGCGGCTCCATCCGCCAGCCCGCGGCGCTGACCGCGACCGTCGGCGTGAAACCGACCTACGGCACGGTGTCCCGGTACGGGCTGATCGCGTGCGCGTCGTCGCTGGATCAGGGCGGCCCGTGCGCGCGCACCGTGCTCGACACCGCGCTGCTGCACCAGGTGATCGCCGGACATGACGCGAAGGACTCCACGTCGGTGGACGCGCCGGTGCCCGACGTGGTCGCCGCGGCGAAGGCGGGCGCGGCGGGCGATCTGAAGGGTGTGCGAATCGGCGTGGTCAAGCAGCTGCGCGGTGAGGGCTACCAGGCCGGGGTGCTGGCGTCGTTCAACGACGCCGTCGAGGTACTCACCAGGCTCGGCGCGGAGGTCAGCGAGGTCGACTGCCCGCATTTCGACCACGCGCTGGCCGCCTACTACCTGATCCTGCCGTCGGAGGTGTCGTCCAATCTGGCCCGGTTCGACGCGATGCGTTACGGACTGCGTGTCGGCGACGACGGCACGCACAGCGCCGAAGAGGTGATGGCGATGACCAGGGCCGCTGGATTCGGCCCAGAAGTCAAGCGCCGCATCATGATCGGCACCTACGCGCTGTCGGCCGGCTATTACGACGCGTACTACAACCAGGCGCAGAAGGTGCGCACGCTGATCGCGCGCGATCTCGACGAGGCCTACCAGCAGGTCGACGTCCTGGTCTCGCCCGCGACGCCGACGACGGCATTCCCGTTGGGGGAGAAGGTCGACGATCCGCTGGCGATGTACCTGTTCGACCTGTGCACGCTGCCGCTGAACCTGGCCGGACACTGCGGCATGTCGGTGCCGTCGGGACTGTCGCCGGATGACCACCTGCCCGTCGGGCTGCAGATCATGGCGCCCGCGCTGGCCGACGACCGGTTGTACCGCGTCGGCGCGGCGTACGAAGCCGCGCGCGGGGAGTTGCCGACCGCACTGTGAGCCGCTACCGGCGCGGTTCGTACGCAAACGCCGAAGAGGACGCGCAAGAAACCGTGTGCTCGGGGAGGATGGACACATGCGTATCGGAGTTCTCACCGGCGGGGGCGACTGTCCCGGGCTGAATGCGGTGATCCGCGCCGTGGTGCGCACCTGTGATGTGCGGTACGGGTCATCGGTCGTCGGATTCCAGGACGGGTGGCGCGGGCTGCTGGAGAACCGCCGCATCCAACTCAAGAACGACGACCGCAACGACCGGTTGCTGGCCAAGGGCGGCACCATCCTGGGCACGGCGCGGGTGCACCCGGAGAAGCTGCGCGCGGGCCTGGACCAGATCAAGCAGACCCTCGATGACAACGGCATCGACGTGCTGATCCCGATCGGCGGCGAGGGCACCCTCACCGCCGCGCACTGGCTCTCCGAGGAGAACGTGCCGGTCGTCGGCGTGCCGAAGACCATCGACAACGACATCGACTGCACCGACGTCACGTTCGGTCACGACACGGCGCTCACCGTCGCAAGCGAGGCGATCGACCGGCTGCACAGCACCGCCGAGTCGCACCAGCGCGTGATGCTCGTCGAGGTGATGGGCCGGCACGCGGGGTGGATCGCGCTGAACGCCGGGCTGGCCTCCGGGGCGCACATGACGCTGATCCCGGAGCAGCCGTTCGACGTCGAGGAGGTCTGCCGGCTGATCAAACAGCGGTTCGTGCGCGGTGATTCGCACTTCATCTGTGTGGTCGCCGAGGGTGCCAAGCCCGCGCCGGGGACGATGCAGCTGCGCGAGGGCGGCATCGACGAGTTCGGTCACGAGCGGTTCACCGGGGTCGCGCAGCAACTCGCGCTCGAAGTCGAGAAGCGCATCAACAAGGAGGTCCGTGTCACCGTGCTCGGGCACGTGCAGCGCGGCGGCACCCCGACGCCGTTCGACCGGGTGCTCGCGACCCGGTTCGGCGTCAACGCGGCCGACGCCGCGCACGCGGGGGAGTACGGGATGATGGTCTCGCTGCGGGGCCAGGAGATCGGTCGGGTGCCGCTGGCCGACGCGGTCCGTCAGCTCAAGCTGGTGCCGCAGAGCCGCTACGACGACGCCGCCGAATTCTTCGGCTGACGACCCGCCACTAGACTCGCCGGCATGACTGTCGCCGCTACCGACCTGCTGGACTACGACGACGTCGTGGCCCGTTACGAGCCGGTGCTGGGCCTCGAGGTGCACGTCGAACTGTCGACGAAGACCAAGATGTTCTGCGGGTGCGCCAACCGGTTCGGCGCCGAGCCGAACACCCAGGTCTGCCCGGTGTGCCTGGGCCTGCCCGGATCGCTGCCGGTGCTCAACCAGGCCGCCGTGGAGTCGGCGATCCGCATCGGGCTGGCGCTGAACTGCGAGATCGTGTCGTGGTGTCGGTTCGCCCGGAAGAACTACTTCTATCCGGACATGCCGAAGAACTACCAGATCAGCCAGTACGACGAGCCGATCGCGATCAACGGCTACCTCGACGTCCCCCTCGACGACGGCTCCACCTGGCGGGTGGAGATCGAGCGCGCCCACATGGAGGAGGACACCGGCAAGCTGACGCATCTGGGCAGCGACACCGGGCGCATCGAGGGTGCGACCACCTCGCTGATCGACTACAACCGCGCGGGCGTGCCGCTGATCGAGATCGTCACCAAGCCGATCGTCGGCGCCGGCGCCCGCGCCCCCGAGATCGCCCGCGCCTACGTCACCGCGCTGCGCGACCTGTTGCGCGGCCTGGGCGTATCCGACGTGCGCATGGATCAGGGGTCGTTGCGCTGCGACGCGAACGTGTCGCTCAAGCCGATCGGGCAGGAGCAGTTCGGCACCCGCACCGAGACCAAGAACGTCAACTCGCTCAAGAGTGTCGAGGTCGCGGTGCGCTACGAAATGCGGCGCCAGGCAGCCGTTCTCGCCTCGGGTGGCACCATCCTCCAGGAGACGCGGCACTTCCACGAGGACGGCTACACCTCGCCGGGCCGCAGCAAGGAGACCGCGGAGGACTACCGCTACTTCCCGGAGCCGGATCTGGAGCCGGTTGCGCCCGACGCGGAACTCGTTGAGCGCCTGCGCAAGACGATCCCCGAATATCCGTGGGTGCTGCGCAAGCGGATTCAGCAGGAGTGGGGGCTGTCCGACGAGGTCATGCGCGACCTGATCAACGCCGGTGCGGTCGAACTGGTGGCGGCCACCGTGGAACACGGCGCGTCCCCCGAGGCGGCGCGAGCGTGGTGGGGAAACTTCCTGGTGCAGAAGGCCAATGAAGCCGGAGTGGAACTCGACGCGCTGGCGATCACCCCGGCGCAGGTTGCCGCGGTGGTCAAACTCGTCGAGGACGGCAAGCTGTCCAACAAGCTGGCGCGCCAGGTGGTCGAGGGTGTGCTCGCTGGCGAGGGTGAGCCCGAGCAGGTGATGAAGGACCGCGGGCTGGAGGTGGTCCGCGACGACTCGGCGCTGCAGCAGGCCGTCGACGAGGCGCTGGCCGCCAACCCCGACATCGTGGAGAAGATCCGCGGCGGCAAGGTGCAGGCCGCGGGCGCGATCGTCGGTGCGGTGATGAAGGCGACCAAGGGGCAGGCCGACGCGGCGCGGGTCCGCGAACTCGTCATCGCCGCCTGCAGCTAGCCGCGGCCCAGCCCCAGCGCCGTGCGCGCGAACGCCTCGAGTCGTTCGCGCGGATAGGTCTGCGGGTCGTTGATCGCCAGCCGGCCCAGCATCTCGGCGAACGACAGCATCGTGTGGCCGAGCAGGGTGGCGTCCAGCTCGGCCAGCCGCGGATCCAGCGCGATACCGGCCTTGGCCAGCCGTTCGGCCTGCTGCAGGATCGATGAGCGGGCCCGGCGCAGCGCGTCGCGGTATTCGCGCGGCGCGCTCTCCGGCAGGGTGAGGATCAGCCGCCACCGGGTGGGGTGGGCGAGGACCACCGCCAGGAACGCGGAGATGGTCGCCGCGTAGGCGCCCCGCGGTCCCCGGACCGTCAGATCGTCGGGCATCGCGGCGCGCACCTGTTCGACGCCGCGTTCGTGCTCGCGGTGCAGCAACGCCGCCACCAACTCCGCGCGGGTGCGAAAAACGGTGTACACCACCGGCTTTCCCACTCCCGCAGCCTCGGCGACCGCCTCCATGCTCAGTTCGTGCAGCGGACAGTCGGCGAGTACGGTGAGCGCGGCGTCGAGCAGTTGTTCGCGCCGCTGCGCGGGCGGAAGCCGGGGTGCGTACTTGCGCCTGGGGCGGGCGGGCCGGGCCATGCAACCAATATTACGCCACCGTTGTATTCGCGCCGGGCAATTGCTACGGTGGCGTTGTATTGGCGCATAATCGGAGGTAGACGCGATGACCGAGCAGCTGACGATCCGGCAGGACGACTACGGTTTCTTCGGCCCCGACTCGCCGAGCTGGAAGGTGTGGGCATCACCGACGGCGCTGATCGGGTTCCAGCGCGCGGTGGTGCTGGAGCACTTCGACCCGTTCTTGGCCGCGGCCGTCGCCGACAGCGCCGGCATCTACAACGACCCGTCCGGCCGGCTCGACCGCACGCTGGCCTACTTTCTCACCGTCGCGGTCGCCGACGGCCGCACCGCGGTCGGGGTTTCGGATGCGCTGATGCGAATCCACGCACGCGCCAAGGGGATTGAACCGATCACCGGGCAGCGCTACAGCGCGAACAACCCGGACTCGCAGTTGTGGATCCACGTCACCGGATGGCACTCGGTGCTCAAGTGCTACGAGCGCTACGGGCCGGGGCCGCTGACATCCGCCGAGGAGGAGAGGTTCTGGGCCGAGTCGCGGATCGCCGCCGAACTGCAGACCTGCAAACCGGCCGACGTGCCCGCCTCACGTGACGAGGTCCGTCAGTACTTCGCCGACGTCCGCGCACGGTTGTGCACCTCCGAACACGCGGACCGGGCCATGCGGTACCTGCTGCGCACCCCGCGCGACCGTGGTTTTAGGTTGTGGGCGGGCAGCAGGGTGTTGGCGCCCGCGGCGATCGCGACGCTGCCGGCGTGGATGCGCAGTCTGGGTGGGTTCGACCAACCCGCCGCGCTGGACGCGGTGGTCACCCCGATCGCGCGGGCGTGGGTGAAGGCGTTGTCGGCGAACAACTTCCGGCCGATGCTCGCCGTGGCCCGGCGCATCGCCCCGGAGACCGCCGACGTGCTGCACGCACATCTGACGGCGCCGCCGCCCGCACAGCGGCGCACCGTCACCCCGGCCGAGATGCGGGAGCGGCTGTCGGCACCCGCCTGATGAGGTCAGGTGTTGTCGGCGTTGCTGCGCGGGAAGCCGCCGCCCGACGGGAACAGCGGGAACACCACGTCGTCGTCCTGCTCGGCGTCGCCGACGGTCTTGTTGACCGTCGCGCCCCAGACGTTGCCGTCCGGGGAGGCCGCCAGCGCCCACGCGTGCCCGTGGTCGTCCTGACGCATCACCTCGGGGTCGCCGGTGACGGCGCCGGTGTCCGGCGCAAGCCGCACCGCCACCGTCTGCTTGGTGTTCACCAGGTTCACCAGCACCGTGCCGTCCAGGGCCGAGCAGCCGGCCACGCCCGGCCGGTCCGGCCACGTCCACACCGTCGAGACCTTCGAGTCCTTGGTGATGCGCTGCAGCCGGTCCCCGCTCGGGGTGCGGTCGGTGACGTAGAGCGAGTTGTCGGCGGGGTCCAGGCACATGCCGCCGCCCGCGCCCATGCCCGACAGGGCGGTCGTGGTCGGCGCCGGGTTCACGGTGGTCGGCTGCTCGATGCGCAGCACCTTGCCGGCCAGCGAAGCCGGATCGTTGGCCTGCGCCGGGTCACCCGCGTCGCCGGTGAGCACCAGCAGGGTGGTCGGGCTGGTGAAGATCAGCGCGCCGGTGTTGCCGGTCGGCCCCTTCGGGATGCCGGTCAGGATGGGTTTCGGAATGTCGCCGTCGGCGATGCGGACCACCCGGTTGTCGGTGGGCGTGCTGATGTAGGCGTACATCAGCCGGTCCTGCTGATAGGTCGGCGACAGCACGATGTCCAGCAGCCCGCCGTCGCCGCTGGCGTCCACCGGAATCACCGTCTTGACCTTGGGTTCTGCCCGCACGGCGATCTCCTTCACCGCGCCGGTGGTGCGCTCGGCCACCAGGGCCGACTGGCTGTCGGGCAGCATGATCAGCCCGCTGGTGCTCTCCAGGCAGCCCTGCATGACGTTCTTGGCCGGGCAGGCCTTCGGGAACGGCTTCTCCGGCAGCGGCGGCGGTGGCGGCGGCTTCGACGACGGCGCCAGGCGCAGGTCCGGCTGGGTGGTGAACGGCTGCGAGACGTTGTCGTCGAACCGCGCGCAGCCGGAAGCCAGCAGCAACGCCGCGCAGGCGGCGGCGACCACAGCCAGCGACTGGCGGCGCGTTCCCATGCGAGCCAGGTTACGGATTATTCGGCGGTGCGCGCCACGCAGCACCGCCGATCAGGGCACCAATAAGGCGGTCAATGCACCGCGCCAATCCCCGGTTCGGCGGTGATTAGCACTTACTCTGGCTACCGTGACCAGTCATCCGAATGACCCACGCGCCTGGCAGCGGCCCGACGACGCGGCCGGGCGGCCGACATCGGCGAGCCTGGTCGACCCGGAAGACGATCTTCCCTCGGCGAACTACGCCGGCGATTTCGAGACCACGTCGATCCCGCCCTACGACGCCAGCCGCGGCGAACCGGTGTCGCCCGGTTTCGGGCTGCTCAACGAGCCGGAACCGCTGCCGTACGTGCAGCCCGGCGGCAGACACGCGATGCCGACGTTCGGCGCCGAGCCCACCGAGTTCGAGCCCGCGGCCGCCGCGGCCACCCCGGACCGGCGCGGCACCCTGGACCTCGGCCTGCTTGTGTTGCGGCTGGCGCTGGGGGCGATGTTCATCGCGCACGGCCTGCAGCACGCGTTCGGGTTGTGGGGCGGTACGGGCCTGGATGGCTGGACCGACGAACTGCGCGACATGGGCTTTCGGTACGCCGAGATCCTCACCTACGTGACCGTCGGCGGGCAGATCGCCGCGGGCGCACTGGTGATCCTCGGCCTGTTCACACCGGTGGCCGCCGCGGGTGCGCTGGCGTACGCGGTCACCGGCCTGCTGGCCGAGATGATGGCCGCCCACGAGGAGGCCCGGCTGTCGGACTTCCTGACCGACGGCCACGAACTGAAGGCCTTCGTGGTCTGCGCGCTGGCGGTGCTGGTGCTGACCGGACCCGGCCGCTACGGGTTCGACGCCGGTCGGGGCTGGGCCAGGCGGCCGTTCGTCGGCTCATTTCTCGCGCTGCTGCTCGGCGTCGGCGCCGGCATCGCGGTGTGGGCGCTGCTCAACGGCGGCAACCCGTTCGGCTGAGAGTTCGCCCGAGAATCACCTGTCATAGGGGTTGGGCACCCGGCCGCCGCTGGCCGCGGTCAGCAGCGGCAGCGACGCGAACGTCACGGCCGGCAGCATCAGCCGCTCCCCGTCCTTGAGATGGGCCGATGCCCATTTCGACTTCTCGAACGCCAGGCCGTCGATCTGCTCCCAGGTCACCGACCGGCTGCCGGTCAGCGTGCGGGCCGTCACCGTCTCGCCGTCGGCGATCGTGCGGTATCTGACGATCGCCAGTGACAGCAGCACCGGGATGACCAGCACGATGGACACCCATCCGGGCGCGGCGGACACCACCGCGAGCAGGCTCAGCGTCAGGAAGCCGACCGCGAGATGCGCGATCGGGGAGATCCGGATGACGACGGGTTTGGGCGCGGACTCGGCACTCATCGGGCCATCTTCGCACCGCGCGCCGCCGGCCATCCGGCCGCCCGATGCGCGGGCAATTTGACCTTTGACCTGTGCAGAGGCTACCGTCGACCACTATGCAGGCCCTGCTCGTAGTAATTGGGAAGCGCGTTGATGCCGCGCTTGCCTTTTGCCGGGCATAGCCAACAGCACCAACGCGCGACCCTCGTACAGCATCCAGCTGACGGGGGTTTTTTCTTGCCCGACGACCGATTTGAGACCCTGAAGACAGATCCGGCCAGGATTTGAGGAGATGGAGAGCCCATCGTGAGCGCACCCACCACGCGACCACCCGAGCAGACGGCTGCCGCGTCAAACGGGGGATCCGCCGCACCAGCCGCGGGACCGGCCCAACCGAGACGTGTTGCGCCCCAGCAGATGACCGGTGCCCAGGCGGTCATCCGGGCGCTGGAGGAACTCGACGTCGAGGTGATCTTCGGCATTCCCGGCGGGGCGGTGCTGCCGGTCTACGATCCGCTGTTCGACTCGAAGAAGCTGCGGCACGTGCTGGTGCGCCATGAGCAGGGCGCCGGGCACGCCGCGAGCGGATACGCCCACGCGACCGGCAAGGTCGGCGTGATGATGGCGACCTCCGGTCCGGGCGCGACGAACCTGGTCACCCCGCTGGCCGACGCGCACATGGACTCGATTCCGGTGGTGGCCATCACCGGCCAGGTGGGGCGCGGTCTGATCGGCACCGACGCGTTCCAGGAGGCCGACATCTCCGGCATCACGATGCCGATCACCAAGCACAACTTCCTGGTGCGCAGCGGCGACGACATCCCGCGGATCATCGCCGAGGCGTTCCACATCGCCCGGTCCGGCCGACCGGGTCCGGTGCTGGTCGACATCCCCAAGGACGTCCTGCAGGGCCAGTGCACGTTCAGCTGGCCGCCGCAGTTCGACCTGCCCGGCTACAAGCCGACCACCAAACCGCACAACCGGCAGATCCGCGAGGCGGCCAAGCTGATCGCCGCGTCGCGCAAGCCGGTGCTGTACGTCGGCGGCGGCGTGATCCGTGGTGAGGCCACCGACGAACTGCTGACGCTGGCCGAACTGACCGGCATCCCGGTGGTGACCACGCTGATGGCGCGCGGCGCGTTCCCCGACAGCCATCCGCAGAACATGGGCATGCCCGGCATGCACGGCACCGTCGCCGCGGTGGCCGCGCTGCAGCGCAGCGACCTGCTGATCGCGCTCGGTACCCGCTTCGACGACCGGGTGACCGGCAAGCTGGACTCGTTCGCCCCCGAGGCCAAGGTCATCCACGCCGACATCGACCCGGCCGAGATCGGCAAGAACCGCCACGCCGACGTGCCGATAGTGGGCGACGTCAAGGCCGTCATCGCCGAGTTGATCGAGGCGCTGCGCCGCGACGGCACCACGCCGGTGAAGATCGACAGCTGGTGGGAGTACCTGCGCGGGGTGCAGGCCACCTACCCGCTGAGCTACGGCCCGCAGAGTGACGGCAGCCTGTCGCCGGAGTACGTCATCGAGACACTGGGCAAGATCGCCGGACCCGACGCGGTGTACGTCGCCGGGGTGGGCCAGCACCAGATGTGGGCCGCACAGTTCATCTCCTACGAGAAGCCGAAGACGTGGCTGAACTCCGGCGGGCTGGGCACGATGGGCTTCGCCGTGCCGGCCGCGATGGGCGCCAAGTTCGGCAGGCCTGAGGCCGAGGTGTGGTGCATCGACGGTGACGGCTGCTTCCAGATGACCAACCAGGAGTTGGCCACCTGCGCGGTCGAGGGTGCGCCGATCAAGGTGGCGATCATCAACAACGGCAACCTCGGCATGGTGCGCCAGTGGCAGAACCTGTTCTACGAAGAGCGGTACAGCCAAACCGATCTGGCCACCCACAGCCACCGCATCCCCGACTTCGTCAAGCTGGCCGAGGCATTGGGATGTGTCGGATTGCGTTGTGAGCGAGCCGAAGACGTCGAAGCGGTCATCAAGCAGGCCCGGGAGATCAACGACCGGCCGGTGGTGATCGACTTCATCGTCGGCGCCGACGCCCAGGTCTGGCCGATGGTCGCCGCGGGCACCAGTAATGACGAGATCATGGCTGCCCGCGGCATCCGGCCGCTGTTCGACGATCCCGAAGAAGGTCACGCATGAGCAACGGTGCTGCACCGACACATACGCTGTCGGTTCTGGTCGAGGACAAACCGGGCGTGCTCGCCCGCGTCGCGTCGCTGTTCTCGCGGCGCGGCTACAACATCCAGTCGCTGGCGGTCGGAGCGACCGAGCAGAAGGACATGTCGCGGATGACCATCGTGGTCAGCGTGGACGAGGCGCCGCTCGAGCAGATCACCAAGCAGCTCAACAAGCTCATCAACGTGATCAAGATCGTCGAGCAGGACGAGGACAACTCGGTGTCCCGGGAACTGGCCCTGATCAAGGTGCGCGCCGACGCGAGCACTCGTGGTCAGGTCATCGAAGCGGTGAACCTGTTCCGCGCCAAGGTCGTTGACGTCTCCAACGAGTCGTTGACGGTCGAGGCCACCGGCACCCCGGCCAAGATCGAGGCCCTGCTACGTGTGCTCGAGCCGTACGGCATCCGGGAACTCGTGCAGTCCGGCGTGGTCTCGCTGTCGCGCGGACCGCGCGGCATCGGGACCGTCAAGTAGCCCCAATCCAGTTGGAGAAAAGGAAAAACAGTGGCAGTAGAGATGTTCTATGACGACGACGCGGACCTGTCGATCATCCAGGGCCGCAAGGTCGGCGTCATCGGCTACGGCAGTCAGGGGCATGCGCATTCGCTGAGCCTGCGTGATTCCGGCGTCGAGGTGAAGGTCGGGCTCAAGGAGGGCTCGAAGTCGCGGCCGAAGGTCACCGAGCAGGGCCTGCCGGTCGACACGCCCGCCGAGGTGGCCAAGTGGGCCGACGTGATCATGCTGTTGGCGCCCGACACCGCGCAGGCCGACATCTTCACCAGCGACATCGAGCCCAACCTCGAGGACGGCAACGCGCTGTTCTTCGGGCACGGCCTCAACATCCACTTCAAGCTGATCGAACCGCCGGCCAACATCACGATCGGCATGGTGGCGCCGAAGGGGCCGGGACACCTGGTGCGGCGGCAGTTCGTCGACGGTAAGGGCGTGCCCTGCCTGATCGCGGTCGAGCAGGATCCGAAGGGTGAGGGGCAGGCGCTGGCGCTGTCGTACGCCAAGGCCATCGGCGGCACCCGCGCCGGCGTCATCAAGACGACGTTCAAGGACGAGACCGAGACCGACCTGTTCGGTGAGCAGGCCGTGTTGTGCGGTGGCACAGAGGAACTCGTCAAGGCAGGCTTCGACGTGATGGTCGAGGCGGGTTACGCGCCCGAGCTCGCCTACTTCGAGGTGCTGCACGAGCTCAAGCTGATCGTCGACCTGATGTACGAGGGCGGCATCGCGCGGATGAACTACTCGGTGTCCGACACCGCCGAGTTCGGCGGCTACCTGTCCGGCCCGCGGATCATCGACGCCGACACCAAGGCCCGGATGCGCCAGATCCTGGCCGAGATTCAGGACGGCAGCTTCGTCAAGAAGCTCGTTGCCAACGTCGAGGGTGGCAACAAGGAGCTCGAGGCGCTGCGCAAGCGCAACGCCGAGCACCCGATCGAGGTCACCGGCAAGAAGCTGCGGCAGCTGATGAGCTGGGTGGACCGCCCGATCACCGAGACCGCATAGGGGGTGATTTCGGCGCGCTAACCGACGCAGCGCGTACGGTTGCGCGCCGAAATCGCCTACTCGTCGGGGCGGCGCTCGTGACCCGCTTTGCCGTGGGTCCGGCGCCGCTCCTTCATTTCCGACTCGTAGACGTGCCGGATGCCGTCCTGCAGTTCGTCGCGCACCCGGCGCTCATGGTCGCGGAACACCGACCAGTAGTGGTCGTCGAAGTCCTCGACGATCTGGAACGTCCAGCGCCCGTACACCACGTTGCGGCCGACGAGTTCACGCTCCAGCCGGTCGGCGGCCTCGGGGTGGCCGGCGTCGCGCAGCTTGTCGCACGCCTCGCCGAGCAGCAGGTCGGCCCGGCCCATCAACTGGTGGAACGTGTACAGCTCGCCGCGGGCGCGTTCCACCCACTCCAGGGCCTCCGAGACGGCGCCGACGGCCTCCACCGTCGCGTCGTCGAGGCCCTCCGGGCGGCGCTTGTCCTTCTCGATCTGCTCGGTGTCGTTCTGCACGGTCATGTCGCTGGGGAGCCTTTCCGGATGGTCAATGAGCGAAGCGGATGCCTCGGTTTTGCCATGGATAGCCGGAACGGCCGCTTCGAACACCTATGCTGGCAACGTTGAGTGCCATATCTGAATCCGAACCCTTCGACTTCGACGAACCCCAGTACACCGTGGGTGTCGTGGCCGAACGCGTCGGTATCCCCGCCGCGACCCTGCGCAGCTGGAACCAGCGCTACGGGGTGGGCCCGCGCGAACCCGGCCCCGGCCGGCAGCGGCTCTACAGCGAAACCGACGTCGCGATCGTGCGCCGGATGTACGAGCTGATCGAGCAGGGTGCCAGTCCCCGCAGCGCCGCAAGGACCGCGATCGACTCCGTGCGGCCCGCCCGGGGTGACGCCGGCGCGCTGCTGGTGGCCGCCTTCGACCTCGACGTGGTGACCGCCGGTCTGCTGCTGGATCGGCATCTGCGCCACTTCGGCGTGATCGACACCTGGGATCAGCTGGTGCGGCCCGCGTTCGCCACCATCGAGGCGCAGCAGGACCGGGGCGTCGACTGCATCGACGTCGAGCACGTGCTGTCCTGGACGGTGTCGCGGGCGCTGCAGCGTCGGCCGCTCGCGGTCTTCGACGAGTCGGCGACCTCGATCATCCTGGCGTGCACCCCGCGCGAAACGCACACCCTGCCGCTGGAGGCGCTGCGCGCCGCGCTGGGCGACGTCGGTGTGGTGGCAGTGATGCTGGGCGGCGACACGCCGCGCGCGGCGTTGCTCGACGCGGTCGGCCGCGCGCGGTCGCCGGTGGCCGTGATGCTGTGGTCGCAGGCGGCGGCGACCGCCGACACCGCGACCGTGGCCGCCGCGGCCGAACACGCGCAGGTGCTGGTCGGCGGGCCCGGGTGGGCGTCGCTGCCCGGCGGCGTGCGCCGGCTGACCAGCCTGCGCGAGGCGGTCGAACATTTCGCTGCGTAGACGCATCAACTCTGCATCGATCGGGTATTCGGTGCATCATGTTCGAGATGATGTTTGCCGTGGCGGGGACACTGGGCCGATGACGGTCTGGCTCGACGAGTCGGTGGTGTTGGTCGACGAGGACGGCCGGCGGATCGGCCGCGCCGCGAAAACCGCCGTGCACCACGCCGACACGCCGCTGCATCTCGGCTTCTCGTGCTATCTGTTCGGTCCCGACGGTCGCGTGCTGCTGACCCGCCGCGCGCTGAACAAGCTGACATGGCCCGGGGTGTGGTCGAACTCGTTCTGCGGACACCCGGCCCCCGACGAGCCAATCGAGGATGCCGTGCGCAGGCGCGCGCTGCAAGAACTCGGCGTCGAGATCGACGAGCCGCGCTGTGTGCTGCCCGATTTCCGTTACCGCGCGGTGGCCCATGACGGCACCGTCGAAAACGAGATCTGCCCGGTCTTCGTGGCGCGGTGCGTCGGCGAGATCAACGCCGACCCCGACGAGGTCATGGAGTGGATGTGGGTGTCGTGGGAGCAGCTTCAGTCCGCGGTGACGTTGCCGTGGTCGATCAGTCCGTGGGCGATCGAACAGATCCCGCTGCTGCACGCTCCCCGCGATTTCGGTGTAGTTGGTAGCGGTCAGCGCGACTAACTACACCGAAATCGCAATACATACAGCCGCTCGGCGTAGGCGAGGTCATCGCGCCACAGCCGGGTGGCCGCCCAGCGCATGAACGGGGTGATCACCCGGGCGCCGTGCAGCGCGTGTGCGAAACCGGGCCGATCGGAGTGCGCGACGACGGCTTCGATCACCGCGCTGCGTGGTGCGCCATCGGGTCCGAATCCTATCGGGGTGGCGTGGGTTTCGACGACGCTGCCCGCGCCCTCGCCGTCGAGGATGCGCATCACGATGGTGCGCCGCTCCGGGCAGGTGAACTCGGCGACGACGGGTATGCCGAGCCTACCGAGCCGGAACGTCACCGCGACCAGGAAGCGGTCGGCCTCCTCGGGGAGGTCGTCGTCGGCCGCCGGGGCGGACAGCACCTCCAGCCGGGTGAACGAGTACGGGTGAAACCACGATCCGTGCCACGGATCCAGTCGGTTGGCGATGATGTCGCGCGGTTCGCAGGTGCCCGTCAGCGTGGTCACCGCCGACAGTCGTGGCGCGTCCGGACGGTACCCGAGTATCGGTGCAGGCGTTGGTGTTTCACCGCCGACATCGTCGAGTCGCACCCAAGCCAGCACGCCGTCGTCGTGTGCGGGAAACGGTTTCCAGGTGCCGTGCCGGCGCCCGTCGAGGCGCAGTCCGTGCCAGGGGCAGACCAGTGCGCCGCGGTCGATCCTGCCGGTCGACAGGTCGGCACCCAGATGCGGACAGGCTGCGGGCCCGACGACCAGGCCGGTGCCGGTGCGCCAGGCCACCAGCTCCCGACCCGCGACGTGCGCGCGCAGCGGTTTGTCGGCGACGTCTCGGCTCGCGCCGAAGACGAACCAGTTGCCGCTTGGTCGGCGCTGCGAGCGACGCAACGCGCTGTCGATCACCGCCGGTGACGCCTGCTGATAAGTCGGTTCCTGCGCGGACCACGGGTCGCGTGGAAGTACTTGGAACGGCCAGGTTTTCGCCATTCGACGTCGAATACTCATGCGCGCTGCCTTTCGGCCAGCCGCCGCAATGGGGTGAAGCGGCCTCGAGTCGGTACGGTGTGCAGGTCGTGGCCGGCGATCCCGAACCGGTTCAACAGCAGGTTCGCCGCCGACCACCCCGTGGTGGCCGCGCGTTCCATCAGGGCCACCGGCAGATCGATGCGGATGCCGTCCCCGGCGAGCGCCAACCGGTTTACGGGCGTGGACACCTGGGGGCGCGTGGCGAAATCGTTGGGCGCGAACCGGGGACAGTCGTCGCGGTACAGCACGATCTCGCCGACGATGTTGGCCTCGCGCGTCTCCGGGTAGAGCTGATGCAACCGGGCCAGCAGCTCGTCGCGCACGTCGTGGTGCGGCTCGGTCAGGGAGTACGAGTGCAGCTCCACCACCGAGCCGCCGGTGGCGCGCGCCCATTCGGCGGCTTCGCGCTCGTATCGGTCCAGCACGCTGACGTTGTCGCACGGCGGCATCCCACCCGTGCCGAGGAACGGTGCGCGATCCCGCGCGACCGGCCGATCGAGCCACAGCCGGTGCACCGCGAATGCCGGAGCGGTTCGGATGCTGCTCACCTGTGCGCGCCACGCGTCGTCTCCGAGCCCGGGCGAGTTCGCCACGATGCTGCGCAGCCCCCGCACGTCTGTCGCCAATACGACGGCGTCGGCGCCGATTTCGGTGCCGTCGGCACAGGACACCGCGAACCGCTCGCCGGCCCGCACCCGGGTCACCGCGGCCCCTAGATGTATGCCGACACCGAGCGATCGGAGGTACTCGCACAGCGGGCGCCACAGCGCGACATCGAAGTTGGCGTTCGCGACGTCGAAGGTCAGTCCTTCGCTGGAACCGAGGAAGTAGATGTGGAACATGGTGGCCAGTTCGGCGGCGGACAGGTCCTGCGGGCGACAGAAGAAGCTGCGCGAGAACACCTCGAACGCGAGATGGCGTGCGGCTTCGGGGAAATTGATGTCGCGCAGGAAGGTGTCGGCGTCGACGTGGTCCAGATCCCGGTAGGTCTGCGGCACCGACACCGCGGCCAGCGGCGCGGCCGCCCTGGCATTGAGCCGCACCAGGTCGCGCAGTCGGAAGGTGGGGCTGCGCATCGCGAACGCCAGCGCGTTCAGCGGTGGGGACTGCGGCAGCCCGCGGAAGGTGTCGCGCCTGCCGTGGCCATCGACGAGTGGGTAGTCCAGCACCGGCGAGAGCATCGACAACTTCGGATCGATCCGCCGCAGCAGCTTGCGCAGGTTGTAGTACTGGCGGAAGAACGCATGGAAGCCGCGGTTCATCGCCACCGGGGTGCCGTCGTCGAGACGATCCGTCCAGCCGCCGACCCGGCCGCCGGCATATCCCTCGCGTTCGACGATGTCCACCGCGATGCCGCGTTCGGCCAATCCGACGGCCGCGGTCAACCCGGCGATGCCCGCCCCGACCACGACGGCGCGTGGCCGTCGCGGCAGTGCGGTGGCATGTCGCACACCGTCGGGTGCGGGGTGCGCGACGCGCCGTGGGTCGGTCATCGCGGCGCCTCGCCGACGAACGTGTGCACGATGTTGCGCTGCCAGCCGCTGACGGTGGCATGTCGCACGGAGCTGAAGCCGTTGGTGCGCAACCGATCACAGAACTCGCCGACCCCGTCGAAGTGGTTCACACTGCGACGTAGATAGCGGTACAGCGACGCGTCGCCGGTGCGCAGCCGACCGAAGGGGACGATGATCGTCGCGCATACGGTGTTCCACACGGCGATCGCCAGCCTGGAGTCGCGCACCGAGTAGTCGTGCACGACCAGGGGCGCGCCCGGCCGCAGCATCGACAAGAAGTCGCGGAGGGCGGTGTCGGGGTCGGCCAGGTTGCGCACCAGGTAGGCCGCGAAGATCCCGTCGAACGGCCCCTCGACGCCGGCGCGGTGCAGTTCCTCGATCCGGCTGTGTACGAACCGCACACCCGGCGGCCAACGCTTGGCCTCGGCTTCGGCGAGCATGCCCGCCGACCCGTCGACCGCGACGATCTCGGCGTGCGGCGCGGCGGCCAACAGTGCGGTGGTGGAGGCGCCGGTGCCGCAGCCCGCGTCGAGCAGTCGCAGCGGGCGTCCATCGGTCGGCAGCCCCATCCGCCGCGCCGAAAGCCGCAGGTGCGCGTGGTATCCGGGGTTGGCGCCGACGAGACCGTCGTATGCGGCGGCGCCGTCGTCGAAGGCGGCCGGGATGTCGGCCGTCATGACGCGCTCTTTCTGTCCCGGTTGCGCTGGCGCAGCCACAGCAGCAGCACCGCGGTGACCAGCGCCCAGCCGAACACGAAGTCCTCGATGGGGATGTCGAGGGGGAAGCGGATTCCCGCGGTGTGGCGCTCGTCGTAGATGACGATCGGCGCGCTGAGCTTGGTCAGCCAACCGTCGACCGGAACCTGGAAGCCGAGCACGATGGCCATCGAGATCCAGTACGCGGTCTTGCGGAACAACCCGGTGCGCCACCACAGCAGTTCGAGCGCGACGACCACGATGACGGCCAGCAGCGCGGGCACGGTGTAGCCGATCACGACACCCGCTCCTCGGTTCGCGTGCGCACGCGTCGGCGCAGCCACGTCCAGATGGTGTCGACGGCGTTGTAGGTCAACAGCCCGCACAGCGGAATCACGACGAAGAACAGCAGTTCCTCGAGCGGAATCACCCCGGGGATGCCGATTCCGGTGAGATACGACGGGTCGCACGTCCACACGTCGGCGGCGATCGCGATCAGATCCCACAGCACGAAGACGGCAGCCACCGGCAGGATCGCGGCGGCGGCTTGGCGCGCCCGTCGGTACACCCCGGCGCCGAACACTTCCAGCGGCGCGGTGATCGCCAGGCACGCGGCCAGCACGAGCAGGTACTGCCAGGACTCCACCGTCACCCCCCGTGGTCGGTGCGACGGGCGCGCAGCGCCCTGACCAGACCCGCCGCGCCGACGCGGATCCGGCGGCCGGTGCCAACGGTGGCGCGGTGGCTGAACACCTCGAAGTCGATCGCTTCGACGCAGTCGAGGATCTGCGAGTACAGCGTCAGCGCCGCCGCCACACAGGGTCGTGACCGCGGCCGCAGCAGTGCGATGCCGCGGGCGGCGTAGTCGTAGCTGCGCCGGTTGATCGCGTGTTGCTCCACGAGCGCACGGCGCACGTTCGTGTCGGTGCGGCGATTCGCGCTGCACCACTGCAGCACGTCGCGGTCGACGCCGTGTGCGGCCAATTCGTCGGCGGGCAGATAGACCCGCCCGCGGGCGAGGTCCTCGTCGATATCGCGCAGAAAGTTGGTGAGCTGGAACGCCTTTCCGAGTGCCGCCGCGTACGGTGCGGCCTCCTCGGGTGGGCCGACGGTGCCCAGCACGGGCAGCAGCTGCAGTCCGATCACCTCGGCCGAGCCGTACATGTAGCGGTCGAGCGCGGCGCGGCTGGGGTAGTCGGTGACGGTCAGGTCCATGCGCATCGACGCGAGGAAGTCGTCGAACAGCTCCCACGGAATGTCGTAGCGGCGGGCGCAGTGCACGACGGCGGTCAACGCCGGATCCCCGTCGTCGTCGCAGCCGGCCACCAACCGGTTGAACAGTTGTGTCGCAAGGCGCTGCAGCTGCTCGCCGCGCTCCTGCATGCCGACGGACGGATCGAAGTCGTCGAGTATGTCGTCGGCGCGCCGGGCGAAGCCGTAGAGCGCGTGCACGGCGGGCCGTTGTTCCGGTGCCAGCAGCCTGGTGGCCAGAAAGAAGGTCTTGCCGTGTTCGGCGTTGATGGTGCGACAGCGGCGGTACGCCGCGCGCAGAGCCGGATCGTGGACGCCTGCGGCGTCGAGTTCGGAGCCGATCATGTTGTCACCACCGTGGTTCGGGCCCGAGCGGGTAGGCCAGTGATTCGGTCAGCGGCCAGCCGCCCGGACAGCAACGCCGTGGGCACCCCGACGCCGGGGACGGTCGAACTTCCCGCCAACACCGCATTGGCGATGCCGCGCACGGTGTTGGCGGGACGGAACGGACCGGTCTGACCGAACGTGTGCGCCAACGCGAACGGCGTGCCCGCGGCCATGCCCTGGCGCGCCCAGCCCGCCGGGTCGACGACGTGCAGCAGTTCGGGGTCGACGCCGACCCCGGGCAGCCGGGCGGCGACGGTGCTGCGGATGCGGTCGGTGTACTCCATTCCGCCCGACACCCAATCCACGTTGCCGACCGCGAGATTGGGCGCGGGTGCCAGGACGTACAGCAGATCGCGGCCGTCGGGCGCCAGGCTCGGATCGGTGGCGGTGGGCCGGGTCACCAGCAGCGACGGGTCGGTCATCAGCCGGCCGTCGTCGATGATGTCGGTGAACGTCTCTTGCCACGAGTCGCCGAACACGATCGAGTGATGGGCGGTGTCGGGGGGCGCCGCGCGGCAGCCGATGTGGGCCACCACCGCCGACGGGGCGGGCCGCAGCGGCAACAGCCGCCGAGGGGTGCGGCCGAGCAGCCGATAGGTGTCGGGGAGTTCGGTGGTCAGCACGACGGCGTCGGCGGGGATGCGTTCGCCGGTGGCGGTGTGTACCGCGGTAATCCGATCATCACGGCGTTCCAGTTTCGAAACCGGTGCCCCATACCGGAATTCGACACCAGCAGCTGTTGCGGCCGCCGCCAGCGCGTCGGGCAGCGCGCGCATTCCGCCGCGCGGGAAGTACACACCCGCGATGGTGTCCATGTAGGCGATCACGGCGTAGACCGACAGGGCGCGATGCGGCGGCACCCCGGCGTAGAGCGCCTGGAAGGTGAACACCCGCTGCAGCCGTTCGTCGGTGATGAACCGGCGCACCATCCGGTCCCAGCGCCGGAACCCGCCGATCGCCGCGAGCCGGGCGAGCTGCGGGGTCAACAGCGACAACGGCGAGTCGAAGTTGGCGGCGATGAACCCGTCGAACTCGACCCGGTACAGCCGCGTCAGCCAGTCGCGGAGGCGCAGATAGCCATCCGCTTGGTTGCGGCCGGCGAACTGTTCGATCTCGGCGGCCATCGAGGCGCCGTTGGTGTGTACCCGCAGGGCGCTGCCGTCGGCGAAGGTGGCGCGGTAGGCGGGGTCGATGTCGACGAGATCGAGCCGCTGCGCGGTCGATTCGCCGACGGCAGCGAACACGTCGTCGATGATGTCGGGCATCGTCAGCACCGTCGGGCCGGTGTCGATGCGGTAGCCGTCGACGTCGAGGCGTCCGACCCGGCCACCGGGATGCGCGTCGCGCTCGACGACGGTGACGGTGCGGCCGCGACCCGCGAGGTGCAGGGCGGCCGACAAACCGGCCAGCCCGGCGCCGACCACCACGACCCGGGAGGTGTCACCCGTGACGCTGCGCATCAGGCGGCCCGCTCGGTACACGTCGCCGCCATGTCCGCCAGCGCGTCGCGCACCACGGGGTCGAGCGGTCCGGTCTCGACCAGTTCCAGCGCCTGGGTGAGACGTGAATCAATAAGTTGCTCAATCCATTCCAGGGCGCCGGTGGCGACGATCAGCGAACGCCACCTGGCGATGTCGGCGTCGTCGAGTTCGGGTGTGCCGACGAGTTCGTCGAGTTGCCGCCGCACCGCGGGGGCGGCGAGCCGATGCGCCGCCACCACCACGCTGGTCGCCTTGTGCTCAACCAGATCGCTGCCCGCCGGCTTGCCGGTCACCTCGGGCGCGCCGAAGATGCCGAGCACGTCGTCGCGCAGTTGAAACGCCTCGCCGACCGCCGCGCCGTAGGCGCCGAGCATCGCGATCAGCCGCTCATCGCAGCCGGCCATCGCGGCGCCGATCTCCAGCGGCCGGCGCACCGTGTAGTTGCCGGACTTTCGGCGCAGCACATCGAGCACCGACTCCCAGTCCGGGACTTCGGCCGCGTCGTTGACCAGATCGGCGAACTGCCCGACAGCGAGCTCGGTGCGCATCGCGTCGTAGCGCGGCCAGGCCCGCTCCAGGATGGCGCCGGCCAACCCGCTTTCGCGCATCATCTGCGCCGCCCACACCAGGCAGAGATCGCCGAGCAGCACGGCGGCCGCCTCACCGAAGCGGTCGGCCGAACCCGACAGCGCCCGCTCCCGATGCCAGCGGGCGAACGCGACATGCGCGGCGGGGCGGCCGCGTCGCAGCGTCGAGGAGTCCATCACGTCGTCCTGCAACAGGGCGAACGCGTGCAGCAGTTCGAAACTCGCCGCGGCGGTCAGCGCGTGGGGATCGTCGTCGGCGCCGCAGCGCCAGCCCAGGTAGGCGAAGGTCGAGCGCACGCACTTGCCGCCGTCGAGGAACGTCATCAAGACCTCGGCCGCGATGTCGACCCGCGCGCCCGCGAGGTCGGGTGCGCAACGCTGGCCGACGAAGTCGTTGACCGACCTGAGCACCGAGTTGCGAAGCGAAGCTCGCCAGCTGGTGACGGGCACCGGCGAATGGCGACCGATCGCCAGCACGCGGGCACGCGTATGTCCATCGATAGTGCTCAACCGGTGACCCCTTCACTCGGTTGCGCACATACCCCGATCGGTGCGCCGAAAACCCGCGATTTTTCGTCAGTTGGGACCCAAACGCGGCATCGTCTTGATGCCGAACTCGCGGCGCAGCACCGTGCGCGCCGCGAAGTAGCCGGCCATGCCGTGCACCCCCGCGCCGGGCGGGGTGGCCGAGGAGCACAGGTACGCCTTCGGGATCGGCGTCGACCACGGGTTGAGCCGCGGCGTCGGGCCGAGCAGCGCGTGCAGCAGGTTGTTGCCGCCGACGCCGATGTCGCCGCCGACGAGGTTGGCGTTGTGCTGCGACAGTCGCGCCGCCGGCACCGAGCGCACCGCCACGACGATGTCGCGGAACCCGGGGGCGAACCGTTCGAAGACCCGGGTCACCGTCTCGGCCTGATCGACCGGCGAATTCGCCGGCACGTGCGCGTACGTCCACAGCGGGCGACGCCCGTTCGTCCCGATGCGCGACGGGTCGGCCAGATGCGGCACCGAGGCCAGGATCATCGGCCACTCCGGATGCCTGCCCGCCTTGATCTCGCGCTCCGCATGCGCCATCTGCTCGCGGGTGCCGCCCATGTGCAGGGTGGGCGCGTTCGCCAAACGCGGGTCTTTCCAAGGAATTTCGTCCGACAGCACGAAGTCGACCTTGGCCGCGCCGGGGCCGAACCGGTAGCGGCGCAGCGCCCTGGCGTACCTCGACGGAAGCCGATCACCGTAGATGTCCAGCAGGGCCGTCGGGGCGGTGTCGTAAAGCACCACCCCGCGTGGCGGTTCGGTGATCTTCCGTCCGGCGGTGACGACGCCCCCGTGCGCGCCCAGGTCGGCGAGCAGCGCGTCGGCGATGGCCTGGCTGCCGCCCACCGGGATCGGCCAGCCGACGGTGTGCGCCAACGTCGACAGCATCAGGCCCGCGCCCGTGGTCACCAGCGACGGCATCGGGTTGATGGCGTGCGCGGCGACGCCGGTGAACAGCGCGCGGGCGTCGGTGCCGGCGAGCCTGCCCCACAGCGGGGTGCCCTGCTCGAGCATGCTGCGCGCGATGAACGCCGCCGCGACCGGATCCCGGGGCACCGATCGCTTGTCGCCGAGCAGCAGGTTCACCACCCCGTCGCCGCGCGCGACCAGCGGGCCGAGCAGCCGTCGCCACGAGGCGCCGTCGGACAGTTCGGCGCAGGTGCGGTCCAGGTCGCGGTAGCCCACCGCCGCCGGCCGGTCCGGCAGCGGGTTGGCGTAGGACACCTCCGGCGTCTGCAGGACGACCCCGCGGGCAGGCAGGTCGAACTCGGCCAGAAACGGCGACGCCAGCGCCAACGGGTGCACCGCCGAGCAGATGTCGTGGCTGACGTCGGCGAACTCCGGGTCGGGCAGCGTGCGTGCGCCGCCGCCCAGCGTGTCCTGTTCCTCGAACAACTGCACGGACAGACCGGCGCGGGCACACACCACCGCGGCGGCCAGCCCGTTGGGCCCGCTGCCCACCACGGTGACATCCACGGTCGTGATTCTCCCGGTCCGTGCCCGAAAATGGCAGCCCAGTAGTCTGGCCGCGTGAATCTGCCCGTTGTGTTGATCGCAGACAAGCTGGCCGAGTCGACCGTCGCGGCGCTGGGGGACCAGGTCGAGGTCCGCTGGGTCGACGGCCCGGACCGGCCGAAGCTGCTGGCCGCGGTGCCGGAGGCCGACGCCCTGCTGGTGCGCTCGGCAACGACCGTGGACGCCGAGGTGCTCGCCGCGGCGCCGAAGCTCAAGATCGTCGCCCGCGCCGGGGTGGGCCTGGACAACGTCGACGTCGACGCCGCCACCGCCCGCGGGGTGCTGGTGGTCAACGCCCCGACGTCGAACATCCACAGCGCCGCCGAGCACGCGGTCGCGCTGCTGTTGGCGACGGCCCGCCAGATCCCGGCGGCCGATGCGACGCTGCGCCAGCACACCTGGAAGCGCTCGTCGTTCATGGGCACCGAGATCTACGGCAAGACCGTCGGCGTGGTGGGGCTGGGCCGCATCGGCCAGCTGTTCGCGCAGCGGCTGGCCGCGTTCGGCACCCACATCGTCGCCTACGACCCCTATGTGTCGGCGGCGCGCGCCGCGCAGCTGGGCATCGAACTGGTCGACCTCGACGAGTTGCTCGCCCGTGCCGACTTCATCTCGGTGCACCTGCCCAAGACGAAGGAGACCGCCGGGCTGATCGGCAAGGAGGCGCTGGCCAAGACCAAGCCCGGCGTGATCATCGTCAACGCCGCGCGCGGCGGGCTCATCGACGAGGACGCGCTGGCCGAGGCCATCAAGTCCGGGCATGTGCGCGGCGCCGGGCTGGACGTGTTCGCGACCGAACCGTGCACGGACAGCCCGCTGTTCGAGCTGCCGCAGGTGGTCGTCACGCCGCACCTCGGTGCCTCGACCGCCGAGGCGCAGGACCGTGCGGGCACCGATGTCGCCGAGAGCGTGAAGCTGGCGCTGGCGGGCGAGTTCGTGCCTGACGCGGTCAACGTCGCGGGCGGCGCCGTCGGCGAGGAGGTCGCGCCGTGGCTGGACCTGGTGCGCAAACTGGGGCTGCTCGTCGGCGTGCTGAGCGCCGACCTGCCGGTGTCGCTGTCGGTGCAGGTGCGCGGTGAGTTGGCCTCCGAAGAGGTTGAGGTGCTTCGGCTTTCGGCGCTGCGCGGGCTGTTCAGCGCGGTCATCGAGGATCCGGTGACGTTCGTCAACGCGCCGGCGCTCGCCGCCGAGCGCGGGGTGGCCGCCGACATCAGCACCGCGACCGAGAGCCCCAACCACCGCAGCGTGGTCGACGTGCGCGCGGTGTACTCCGACGGGTCGAGCGCCAACGTGGCGGGCACGCTGTCGGGTCCGCAGCTGGTGCAGAAGATCGTGCAGATCAACGGCCGCAACTTCGATCTGCGCGCTGAGGGCGTGTACCTCATCGTCAACTACATCGACCAGCCGGGCACGCTCGGCAAGATCGGCACGCTGCTCGGCGGCGCGGGCATCAACATCCACGCCGCGCAGCTCAGCGAGGACGCCGAGGGTCCCGGCGCGACGATCCTGTTGCGGATCGATCAGGACGTGCCCGCCGATGTGCGCGCGGCGATCACCGAAGCCGTCGGCGCGAAGCTGCTGGAAGTCGTGGATCTGTCGTGAAACTGGCGATCATTGCCGGCGACGGCATCGGACCCGAGGTCATCGCCGAGGCGGTCAAGGTGCTCGACATCGTGCTGCCCGGGGTGGACAAGTCCGAATACGACCTCGGCGCGCGGCGGTATCACGCGACCGGCGAGCTGCTCAGCGACGCGACCATCGAGGAGTTGCGCGGTTACGACGCGATTCTGCTCGGCGCGATCGGCGATCCGTCGGTGCCCAGCGGGGTGCTGGAACGGGGTCTGCTGCTCAAGCTCCGCTTCGCGCTCGACCACCATGTCAACCTGCGCCCTGCAAGGCTGTACCCCGGTGTGAACAGCCCACTTTCGGGAGTGTCCGGTATCGACTTCGTCGTCGTGCGCGAAGGTACCGAGGGGCCGTACACCGGCAACGGCGGCGCGCTGCGCGTCGGTACCCCGCAGGAGGTGGCCACCGAGGTCAGCGTCAACACCGCGTTCGGTGTCGAACGGGTGGTGCGCGACGCGTTCGCCCGTGCGCAGCACCGGCGCAGGCATCTGACGCTGGTGCACAAGACCAATGTGCTGACATTCGCGGGCCAGCTGTGGTCACGCGTGGTCGACGAGGTGGGCAAGGAGTTCCCGGACGTCGAGGTGGCCTACCAGCACATCGACGCCGCCACCATTCACCTGGTCACCGACCCGGGCCGGTTCGACGTCATCGTCACCGACAACCTGTTCGGCGACATCATCACCGACCTGGCCGCCGCGGTGTGCGGCGGAATCGGGTTGGCGGCCAGCGGCAACATCGATGCGACGCGGACCAACCCGTCGATGTTCGAACCCGTGCACGGCAGCGCGCCCGACATCGCGGGGCAGGGCATCGCCGATCCCACCGCGGCGATCATGTCGGTGTCGTTGCTGCTGTCGCACGTCGGTGAGCGCGACGCCGCGGCCCGCGTCGACAAGGCCGTCGAACAGCACCTGGCCACCCGCGGGGACGCGAAGCTGTCCACCACGCAGGTCGGCGAGCGGATCGCCGGCTTCCTCTAGGCGACGGTCGCGCGAAGTCAGCGATCGTCGTGCGGCACCATCGGGATCGCCAGCAGCGGTAGCAGGGCGGTGAGCGCGAACGCCACCGGATAGCCCGCGGCGCCGATCACCGCGCCGAACGTCGGCGCCGCCGCGGCGGCCGCCAGATGCTGGCTGGTGTTCTGCGCGCCCAGCGCGCGGCCGCTCCAGAACGGGCCCGCGATCTCGGCGATCGCGGTGAAGGCCAATCCGTTGTCCGACACCGTGATCACCGAGGCGGCCACCATCAGCGCCACGCTGACCGGCGAGCCCAGCCAGTCGGTCAGCGCGAGCAGTGCCATCCCGGCGGCCGCCGCCAGCGCGATGTTGCGGATGGGCCGCAGCCGCGAACCGACGACATCGGACCACCGGCCCGCCGCGATGCGCCCACCGGCGCCGAGCACCTGGGCCACCGTGACGACGACGCCCGCCGAGGCCGCCGACCACCCGCGGTCGGTCATCAACCAGGCCAACGCGAACGTCCACAGCACCGCCTGCGGTACCACCAACAACACCGAGACCGCGTGGATGCGCGCCAGCACCGACGACGACCGGTACGGGTTCGCCAGGTGTTCGGTGGGCGCTTCGGACCGGGGTGGCCGCGGCGGGTCGACGACCGCGACCGCGCACACCACCGCCGCCACCGCGCACACGACAGCCGGAAACAGCAGCGCGGCCGAAACCCCCTGGCTTTCGGCCAGCCTCGGGATCACCAGCGCCCCGATGCCGACGCCCAACGGGGTCGCGGTCTGCCGGATGCCCATCACCAGGCCGCGCTGCTCCGGCGGAAACCAGCCGACCACCAGCCGGCCGCTGGCCGAGTTACTGCTCGCGGCGGCCATCCCGCCGAGCAACAGGAACGCGCCGACGGCCAGCAGCGACTCGACCGACGCGGCGGCAAAGGCGGCGGCCGCGATCAGCACGGAGCCCAGCGCCAACACGAAGCGCTCACCGATCCGGTCGACGACGTAGCCCCACGCGATGAGCGTGAGCACCAACCCGAACGAGGGCATCGCCGACAGCAGGCCCGCCGCGGCGAGGTCGAGGCCGCGTTCGGTGTGCAGCGTCGGGATCAGGAAAGCCGCGCCGTTGATGAACACGTTGGCGCTCGTGGTGGCCCCCAGCGCGATGGCCAACATGGCCCAGCGCCGCGCGACGCCGATCGTGGGGGACATGCCCGCCATCGTGGCATATCCGTCTCATATGTCTGACGTAGCGTCTCACAATATAAGACGCCGGTGGCCTCGCGGCCGCCCGCGGGTCCCCGATTAGGCTGAGGCCATGCGCCTTGGCCGAATCGCCAGCCCCGACGGGGTCGCCTTCGTCAGCATCGAAGGCCCGACCGATGATCCGACTCAGGCGGTGGCGAAAGAGATCGCCGAACACCCCTTCGGGACCCCGAACTTCACCGGTCGTCAGTGGCCGCTGGCCGACGTGCGGCTGCTCGCCCCGATCCTGGCCAGCAAGGTGGTCTGCGTCGGGAAGAACTACGCCGCGCACATCGCGGAGATGGCCGCGCGCACGGGAAGCGATGACGACACCGGCGGCGGTTTCGCCGATCCGATCATCTTCATGAAGCCCAACACCGCGATCATCGGGCCCAATGTCGCGATCCAGCTGCCCGCCGACGCCAACCCGGTGCATTTCGAGGGTGAGCTCGCGCTCGTGATCGGCAGGCCGTGCAAGGACGTGCCCGCCGCGCGCGCCACCGAGAACATCCTGGGCTACACGATCGCCAACGACGTCTCCGCGCGCGACCAACAGCGGAAGGACGGGCAGTGGACCAGGGCCAAGGGCCACGACACGTTCTGCCCGGTGGGCCCGTGGATCGAGACCGAACTCGACCCCGGTGACCTCGAATTGCGCACGGAGGTCAACGGTGAGGTCAAACAGCGCAGCCGAACGTCGTTGATGATCCACGACATCGGCGCGATCGTGGAGTGGATCTCGGCGGTGATGACGCTGCTGCCCGGTGACCTGATCCTGACCGGCACCCCCGAGGGCGTCGGCCCGATCGAGCACGGCGACACCGTCAGCATCACCGTCGAGGGCATCGGTACTCTCACCAATCCCGTTGTGCGAAAGGGGAAATCGTGACCGCAGGCGGCAACTCAACGGTGCGCGTGCGGTTCTGCCCGTCGCCGACCGGCACGCCGCATGTCGGGCTGATCCGCACGGCACTGTTCAACTGGGCCTACGCCCGGCACACCGGCGGGACGTTCGTGTTCCGGATCGAGGACACCGATTCCGCGCGCGACTCCGAGGAGAGCTATCGGGCCATCCTCGATGCGCTGCGCTGGCTCGGGCTGGACTGGGACGAGGGGCCCGAGGTCGGCGGGCCGTACGGTCCGTACCGGCAGTCCGAGCGGCTCGACATCTATCGCGACGTGATCGCGCGGCTGCTGGAGTCCGGCGATGCCTACGAGTCGTTCTCGACGCCGGAGGAGGTCGAGGCCCGGCACGTGGCCGCAGGCCGCAACCCGAAGCTGGGCTACGACAACTTCGATCGCACGCTCACCGACGAACAGCGCGCGGCGTACCGCGCCGAGGGCCGCAATCCGGTCATCCGCCTGAAGATGCCCGACACCGACATGAGCTGGCACGACCTGGTGCGCGGGGACACCACGTTCCCGGCCGGCACGGTGCCCGACTTCGCGCTGACCCGCGGCAACGGCGAACCGCTCTACACGCTGGTGAATCCCGTCGACGACGCGCTGATGAAGATCACCCACGTGTTGCGCGGGGAGGATCTGCTGCCGTCGACTCCGCGCCAGCTCGCGCTGTACGACGCGCTGATCCGCATCGGGGTGGCCGACCGTGTCCCCGAGTTCGCGCACCTGCCAAGCGTTCTGGGCGACGGCAACAAGAAGCTGTCCAAGCGCGATCCGCAGTCCAACCTGTTCCTGCACCGCGATCGCGGGTTCATTCCCGAGGGCCTGCTGAACTACCTGGCGCTGCTGGGCTGGGGAATCGCCGAGGACCGCGACGTGTTCACCCTCGAGGAGATGGTGGCCGCGTTCGACGTCGTCGACGTGAACTCCAACCCGGCGCGGTTCGACCAGAAGAAGGCCGACGCGCTCAACGCCGAGCACATCCGGATGCTCAGCGAGGAAGAATTCACCGCGCGCCTGGCGGCCTACTTCGCGCAGCACGGTTACGAAACCGGGTTGGACGCGCAGCGTTTCGCCGAGGCGGCGCGGCTGGTGCAGACCCGCATCGTGGTGCTCGGCGACGCGTGGCAGCTGCTGAAGTTCCTCAACGACGACGAGTTCGCCCTCGACGAGAAGTCGGCGGCCAAGGAACTCAAACCGGAGGCCGTCGAGGTGCTCGACGCCGCGATCGGCGCCCTTGAACCGCTGTCGGAGTGGACGACGCCCGCGATCGAGGCGGCGCTGAAGGCGGCGCTGATCGACGGGCTGGGCCTCAAGCCGCGCAAGGCGTTCGGCCCGATCCGCGTCGCGGCCACCGGCGCGTCGGTCAGCCCGCCGCTCTTCGAGTCGCTGGACCTGCTCGGCCGCGACCGCAGCCTGAGCCGGTTGCGCGCCGGCCGGGACCACGCCGCGGCCGCGGCTGTTAGCGCATGACGGAGTAGTGGTTAGAATTTGGTAGTCTTGCCCGTCGGTTCGGCGGGTGGGCGCCCACCCACCGCAGAACGGGCCGAAAATAGCCTGTGACCTGCGGTTACGGGCTGCCAATGGGGTATGGTGTAATTGGCAACACAGCTGATTCTGGTTCAGCCGTTCTAGGTTCGAGTCCTGGTACCCCAGCCATCGCGGCGTATCCGCGCCCAGCGCAACGGTCCGCCCCGGTGATTAGGTTCGCGATTCCCACCTGGGATATGCTGACCGTCCGAACGTGGTTCCTGGCCCCCGTCGTCTAGCGGCCTAGGACGCCGCCCTCTCACGGCGGTAGCGTGGGTTCGAATCCCATCGGGGGTACAACTCGAGCGACGCCCAGGCGTCGCTCTTTTTTCTTTGGCCAGGTCGTCGGCCAGATCGTTGGCCAGATCACAGCCTGCGGGTGAGCGCATCGGCGGCGGCCAGCAGATCGGCCGCCCAGCGCGCCCCGGGGCGCCGGCCCATCCGGTCGATCGGCCCGGACACCGACACCGCGGCGATCACATCGCCCCGCCCGTCGCGCACCGGAGCTGAGACGCTCGCCACACCCGGCTCGCGCTCGGCCACGCTCTGCGCCCACCCGCGCTTGCGCACCTCGGCCAGCGCCCGGTCGGTGAACTGCGCCGCGGGCAGCACGGCCTGGACGGTGGCGGGGTCGGCGTAGGCCAACAGCACCTTGGCGCCGGATCCGGCGGTCATCGGCAGCCGGCTGCCGACGGGCACCGTATCGCGCAGTCCGGCAGGCGGTTCCAGTGCCGCCACGCAGATCCGCACCGTGCCCTCGCGGCGGTACAGCTGCACGCTCTCGCCGGTGATCTCGCGCAACCGCGGCAGCACCACCGCGCCCGCGGCCAACAGCGGATCGTTGACCTGGCCGGCCAGTTCGATCAGCGCCGGGCCCAGGCGCCACCTGCCGTCGGCGTCGCGGGCCAGCAGCCGGTGTGTCTCCAGGCCCGCGGCCAGGCGGTGTGCGGTGGCCCGCGGCAACCCGGTGCGCTCGCACAACTCGGCCAGCCCGCAGGGCGAGCCGGCGACCGCGTGCAGCACCCCGACGGCTTTGTCCAACACGCCGATGCCGCTATCCTGTCTCATACAGAGATACTAGCGTCCCAGAATGTGAGAACAAGATGTCTACCGGATCCCGGCCGCGCACGCTGGCCGAAAAGGTGTGGGCCGATCATGTCGTCAGCGTCGGCGAGGGCGAGGGCGCGTCCCGTGAGCCGGACCTGATCTACATCGACCTACATCTCGTTCACGAAGTCACCAGCCCGCAGGCGTTCGACGGACTGCGGCTCGCGGGACGCAAGGGGCGCAGGCCCGACCTGACGATCGCCACCGAGGACCACAACGTGCCGACCGTCGACATCGACAAGCCGATCGCCGACCCGGTGTCGCGCACTCAGGTCGAGACGCTGCGACGCAATTGCGAGGAGTTCGGCATCCGTCTGCATCCAATGGGCGATGCCGAACAGGGCATCGTGCACATCATCGGTCCGCAGTTGGGTCTGACCCAGCCCGGTATGACGATCGTCTGTGGTGACAGCCACACCTCCACGCACGGTGCGTTCGGCGCACTCGCGATGGGCATCGGCACCTCGGAGGTCGAACACGTGCTCGCGACGCAGACGCTGCCGTTGCGGCCGTTCAAGACCATGGCGGTCAACGTCGACGGCGAACTGCCGCCCGGGGTGAGCGCGAAGGACATCATCCTTGCGGTCATCGCGAAGATCGGCACCGGCGGTGGACAGGGCCACGTCATCGAATACCGCGGCAGCGCCATCGAATCGCTGTCGATGGAAGGCCGCATGACGATCTGCAACATGAGCATCGAGGCGGGCGCCCGCGCCGGCATGGTCGCGCCCGACGAAACCACGTTCGATTACCTGCGCGGTCGGCCGCATGCGCCGCAGGGCGCGGACTGGGACGCCGCGGTGGCCGCGTGGAGCCGGTTGCGCACCGACGAGGGCGCCGAATTCGACACCGAGGTCTATATCGACGCCTCGACGCTGAGCCCGTACGTCACCTGGGGCACCAATCCGGGACAGGGGGTGCCGCTGTCGGAGTCGGTGCCCGATCCCGACTTGATGTTGGACGACGGCGAACGTCAAGCCGCAGAGAAGGCATTGGCCTACATGGACCTTCGGCCCGGCACGCCGATGCGCGACATCGCCGTCGACGCGGTGTTCGTCGGCTCGTGCACCAACGGACGCATCGAAGATCTGCGTGTTGTCGCCGATGTGCTGCGCGGACGCAAGGTCGCCGACGGCGTCCGGATGCTGATCGTGCCCGGTTCGATGCGGGTGCGCGCACAGGCCGAAGCCGAGGGACTCGGCGAGATCTTCACCGCGGCAGGTGCGGAGTGGCGACAGGCCGGTTGCTCGATGTGCCTTGGAATGAATCCAGATCAGCTCGCGCCGGGGGAGCGGTGCGCCTCGACATCGAACCGAAACTTCGAAGGCCGTCAAGGCAAAGGCGGCCGCACACACCTGGTGTCGCCCGCCGTCGCCGCCGCGACCGCGGTGCGCGGCACCTTGTCATCGCCCGCAGATCTGCCCGCCGCCAACGTCTAGTCAGGAAAGCGCCATGGAACCCTTCCGCACCCACACCGGCATCGCCGTGCCGCTGCGCCGGTCCAATGTGGACACCGACCAAATCATCCCCGCCGTCTATTTGAAACGGGTCACCCGAACGGGTTTCGAGGACGGATTGTTCGCCGCCTGGCGCACCGATCCGTCCTTCGTGCTGAACCTCCCGCCCTTCGACAGGGGGTCGATTCTGGTCGCCGGCCCCGATTTCGGCACCGGATCGTCGCGCGAGCACGCGGTGTGGGCGCTGATGGACTACGGCTTCCGGGTCGTGATCTCGTCCCGGTTCGCCGACATCTTCCGCGGCAACGCGGGCAAGGCGGGCCTGCTGGCCGCCGAAGTCGCCCAGGACGATGTCGAGTTGCTCTGGAAGCTCATCGAGGAGCATCCGGGCATGGAAATCACTGTGAATCTTCAAGATCGGAATGTGGTCGCCGGAACGGTCATGGTGCCGTTCACTATTGACGATTACACCGCCTGGCGACTGTCCGAAGGACTCGACGATATAGGCCTTACGCTGCGAAAACTCGACCAAATCGAGTCCTATGAAGCGCGTCGGCCGAGCTGGAAACCGCGCACCCTCCCCGCCCCGAATTAGGGCTCGCAGCGACCGAAAATCGGACCCACCAAGAGGGTTCTGGAGGCCTCCCGCCAGCGGCCATGCGCGGCAAGCGGATTGCAAGAAATTGCGTCAGCAACGCCTGAAATTGCGCGTGGCGGTTGGAAATCAGTGGTATGGCGTATTACCGTGTCCTTCTAGTCGGTCCAAGGTGGACCGCTGGTGTGGAGGTTTTGCATGAACAAAGCAGAGCTGATCGACGTACTCACGAAGAAGTTGAACACGGATCGTCGTACGGCTACCGAGGCCGTCGAGAACGTTGTCGACACGATCGTGCGTGCGGTGCATAGGGGTGACAGCGTCACCATTACCGGTTTCGGCGTTTTCGAACAGCGCCGTCGCGCAGCCCGGGTCGCGCGCAACCCGCGTACCGGCGAGACAGTGAGAGTGAAGCCAACGAATGTGCCGGCTTTCCGGCCCGGCGCCCAATTCAAAGCGGTTGTCTCTGGCGCACAGCGCCTCCCGGCGGAAGGACCTGCAGTGAAGCGTGGAAGTGGAACCGGCACGGCCCGCAAGGCCGCCAAGAAGGCGGCCAAGAAGGCCGCTAAGAAGGCGCCGGCCAAGAAGGCCGTGAAGCGGACCGCCGCCAAGAAGGCTGCTAAGAAGGCGCCGGCCAGGAAGGCAGTCAAGAAGTCAGCCGCCAAGAAGGCCGTCAAGAAGTCGGCGGCCAAGAAGGCGGTGAAGAAGACGGCCGCCAAGAAGGCAGTGAAGCGTGGTGCCGCCAAGAAGGCAGTGAAGCGCTCGCCGGCCAAGAAGGCTGTGAAGCGCCCCGCCGCCAAGAAGACGGCACGGCGCGCTCCCGCCAAGAAGGGCCGCCGCTAGATCACGATTCGGACACGCCGTGGGTCACCGTCGACCCACGGCGTGTCTGTGTTTTCCTGGGACTGCGCGGCGCGAAGTCGCCGTGCGGCAACTATTTCTTGGCCGCCAGCGGGCTGCCGATGTGATCGGCGGCGATCAACCGGCCGTCATACAACGACATCACCCACGTGCTGCCCTTGCGGTTGCGCGACTTGTCCGGGCGCACGCCGTCGCGGGCACACCACCACTCGATGAGATCGGGGATCACTTTGCCCTGGGTGCAGATGACCGGGGTGCCGTCCGATGCGGCGATCTCGAGGATGCGATGCCGGGCGGCTTTGCGGTCGTCGGCGTATGCCTCTTCGGTCAGCAGCGGCTCGTCCTGAATCGCCACACCCAGCCGGGTCGCCAGCGGTTCGACCGTCTGCCTGCACCGCACGCGATCGGCGGCGTGCACGGCGTCGGCGCCGAATGCCAGTAGCTGACCGACCAACGACTCGGCCTGCGCCCGTCCGCGCTTGTCGAGTGGACGCTTGCGGTCATCGCCCCGGTATCGCGCCTTGCTACCCGCGGTGCCGTGCCGGACGATCAGCACGGTCTTGGTGTCGGCGGGGTGCTTCATGAAGCGGCGCAGCACCTTTCGGTCATGTGGGTACACCAGTTGGGCGGCGGCGGTGGTGCACGGCAGCCACTTCAGCTCGTCGACCTCATCGTTGCTGACGAAGTCGCCGCCGGTGGTTCGCGCGGCCCAGTAGCGCACCTTCTTGACGCCGAGTTCGGTCGGATAACTGATGGTGGCCAGCCGGCGGCCGAGCCGACAGGTGTACCCGGTCTCCTCGGACACCTCGCGCACCGCGGTGACCGGTTCGGTCTCGCCGGGATCGACTTTGCCCTTGGGCAGCGACCAATCGTCATAGCGGGGACGGTGGATCACCGCGATCTCCGGTGACCGCGGATCACCGCTAGGCCGCCAGAGCACCGCGCCGGCCGCCAGAATGGGCTTACCCGAGACAACCGCGTCGGCCGAATCTTGAATGGGCAACTCAACTCCTGGTCGGTGTCACGGATGCCGGCGGCGTTCCATCAACCACACCTGGTGATCGCGCACCGACCGACCGTCGCGCGGCGACGCGGTCCACTTCCCGTCGGACCCCAGCTGCCAGCACCGTGTCGCGGGATCGAGCGCGGACTCGAAGATGTCGTTGAGTTCGGCCGTCAGTCGCCGATCCTTGACCTGCGCCATCACCTCGACCCGGCGGTCGAGGTTGCGGTGCATCATGTCCGCGCTGCCGATCCAGAACTCGTCGATCGCGCGGAAGTGGAAGATCCGCGAGTGTTCCAGGAAGCGGCCGAGAATCGAGCGCACCGAGATGTTGTCGGAGTAGCCGGGCACCCCGGGGCGCAGCGCGCAGATGCCGCGCACCACGACCTCGACCGGCACACCGGCCTGCGACGCGCGGTACAGCGCATCGATCACCTGCTCGTCGACCAACGCGTTGGCCTTCATCCGGATCCCGGCCTCGGCGCCGTCGGCCTTGGCCGCGATCTCGCGTTCGATCCGCTCGATGATGCCCTTGCGCACCCCGTACGGGGCCACCAGGAGGTTGCGGTACGTCTCCTTGCGGGAGTAGCCGGTCAGCGAGTTGAACAGATCGGTGAGATCTGCCCCGATGTCCGGCGCGGCGGTGAGCAGACCGATGTCCTCGTACAGGCGGGCGGTCTTGCTGTTGTAGTTGCCGGTGCCGATGTGGCAGTAACGCCGGATCATTGAGCCCTCGCGGCGCACCACCAACGCGGTCTTACAGTGCGTCTTCAGCCCGATCAGGCCGTACACCACGTGCACCCCGGCCTGTTCGAGTGCGCGGGCCCACTTGATGTTGGCCTGTTCGTCGAAGCGCGCCTTGATCTCCACCAGCGCCACCACCTGCTTGCCCGCCTCGGCGGCGTCGATCAACGCGTTGACGATCGGAGAGTCGCCCGACGTGCGGTACAGCGTCTGCTTGATGGCCAGCACGTTCGGATCGGCCGCGGCCTGTTCGATGAACCGCTGCACGGTGGTGGAGAACGAATCGTAGGGGTGATGCACGAGCACATCGCCGTCGCGCAGGGTGGCGAAAATGCTCTTCGGGGTTTCGCGTTCGCCGAACGCCGGCGGGGTGGCGGGCACGAACGGGCGGTCCTTGAGCGCAGGCCGGTCCAGGTTGTAGATCTGCCACAGCGACGACAGGTCCAGCAGGCCGGGCACCTCGATCACATCGCCGGCCTCGACGTCGAGTTCGCGCAGCAGCAACTCGAGCATGCTCTCGGTCATGTCGTCGGAGACTTCCAGTCGCACCGGGGAACCGAACCGGCGGCGCGCCAACTCGCGTTCCAGCGCCTTGAGCAGGTCTTCGTCGCGATCCTCTTCGACCTCGAAGTCGGCGTTGCGGGTGATGCGGAAGGCGTGGTGCTCGACGATCTCCAAGCCGGGGAACAGCACCGGCAGAAACGCGGCGATCAACTCCTCCATCGGCAGCAACCGCACAACGTCCGAGGAGTTTTCGCGGCGCGCGAGTTCGACGAAGCGGTCCACGTTGTCGGGCACCTTGACGCGTGCGAAGTGCTGACCGCCGTCGTCGGGGTGTTTGACCGTCACCGCCAGGTTCAGGCTCAGCCCGCTGACGAACGGGAAGGGGTGCGCGGGGTCGACCGCCAGCGGGGTCAACACCGGGAACACCTGCTCGTGGAAGTACGTCGACAGCCGTTCGCGCTCGTCGTCGTCGAGTTCGGCCCACGTCACGATCACGATGCCCTCGTCGGCCAGGGCGGGCCGCACCGAGTCGAGGAACACGTGGGCATGCCTGATCGAGATCTGCTGGGTGCGCTCGTGGATCCGGCGCAGTTGTTCGCGCGGTGACAACCCGTCGGCCGACCGCACCGACAGCCCCATCTCGTCGCGTCGTTTCAGGCCGGCCACCCGCACCATGTAGAACTCGTCGAGGTTGGAGGCGAAGATGGCCAGGAATTTCGCGCGCTCCAGCAGCGGCAGCGACGGATCCGCCGCCAGCGCCAGCACTCTCGCGTTGAAGTCGAGCCAGCTCAACTCGCGGTTGAGGTAGCGGTCCTCGGGCAGCGCGTTGTCGATGGCGGGCGCTGTGGCAGCCGGCGGTGAACCCGGCGCCGAGTCGGGCGAATCGTGCGGCGCGCGCTCGGTTTCCCCAGGTCGGATCTGGGCTCCAGCTTCCGTCATCTGTCCGATGATCCCTTATCTATCGGCGTTGCTGCCACCGCTCCTACCAGATCGCCCGATCCGTCATCTGCTGTTCACCTCGTCGTGCTCAGCGCCCGCGCGGTCGCGGCGCCGACGCCCAACCGCCGGGCCACCAGCAGGTCGTCGGGGGTGTCGATGTCGCAGCGCAACCCCGGCCACGCGCCGGTCAGCTCGATGGCCCCCGAATGGGCATGGCGCCGAGCCGAATCAGCACCGAACTGCGGGTTCAGCGGCACGCCGAACGCGAACAACGCCGATGTGCCGGTGCCGTGCCGGTCACCGACGAAGCTGCGCTGGTACGCGCGGGCGGCGGCGATCGCCTCGGCCAGCTCATGCGGTTGTAGCGACGGGAGATCGCCTTGCAGCACAACCACATTGGCGGTGTCCTCCCGCACCACCGCCTCGGCCGCCTCGATGGCGTTGTTGAGCGGGTTGCGATGGCCGTCCGGCGTCGGGTCGGCCAGCACCCGCGCGCCGAGCTCCCGGGCCGCGTCGGCGGCGGCCTCGTCGGGGGTGACCACGGTGATGGAGTGCAGCGTCGGCACGGCCAGGGCGGCGGTGATGGTGTCGACCAGCATGGCCAGCACCACATCCTCGCGGGTGGACGCCGAGAACACCGGGGCCAACCGGGTCTTGGCGGCGGCGAGTCGCTTGACCGCGATCACCAGTCCGATGTCGGCTGCCGATGACGCGCCCATGAGCGCCATCCTGCCAGCCCCGCGGCCCAGGCTAGGGTTGAGGCGTGGTTGAGGCGGCGGTGATGGGCGCCGGTGCGTGGGGGTCAGCACTGGCCAAGGTGTTGGCGGACGCGGGTAATGAGGTGACGCTGTGGGCGCGGCGTGCCGAGCTGGCCGCGGAGATCAACGACACCCACCGCAATACCTCCTATCTGGGTGATCGGGAGTTGCCGAAGACCATCCGGGCCACCAGCGACGCGGCCGAGGCGCTGGCCGGGGCGTGCACCGTGCTGCTGGCGGTGCCCGCGCAGTCGTTGCGGGAGAACCTGGCGCAGTGGGCACATCTGATCGGTGACGACGTCACCTTGGTCAGCCTGGCCAAGGGGGTGGAACTGGACACGCTGCTGCGGATGAGCCAGGTGATCATGCAGGTGACCGGCGCCGACCAGTCGCGCGTCGCGGCGGTCAGCGGCCCCAACCTGGCCGACGAGATCGTCGACGAGCAGCCCGCGGCCACGGTGGTCGCCTGCACGGACTCCGGCCGGGCGGTGGCGCTGCAGCGGGCGCTGTCGACGCGCTACTTCCGGCCGTACACCAACGCCGACGTGATCGGCACCGAGATCGGCGGCGCGTGCAAGAACGTGATCGCGCTGGCGTCCGGGATGGCCGCGGGGGTGGGACTGGGGGACAACACCGCCGCCGCGATCATCACCCGCGGGCTGGCCGAGATCATGCGGCTCGGCGCGGCGCTGGGCGCCCAGCCCACGACGCTGGCCGGGTTGGCCGGAGTCGGCGACCTCGTCGCGACGTGTACGTCGCGCCGCTCGCGCAACTTCACGTTCGGCGAACATCTCGGCAGGGGCGGCACCATGGAGTCGGCGTTGCGCGCCGCGGGCGGACACGTCGCCGAGGGTGTGTCGTCGTGTCAGTCGGTGCTGGCGCTGGCCGACAGCTACGACGTCGAGATGCCGCTCACCGACGCGGTGTACCGGGTGTGTCACAAGGGGCTGTCGGTCGACGAGGCGGTCGCGCTGTTGCTGGGCCGCAGCACCAAACCGGAGTAACGCCATGCAGGGCCGGTACGGCGATTCCACCCGCAGCGTGAAGGCTGTTGGTTCACAGCCGATCCCGGGACAGCCAGTGGCGCCGACCCCGGTGCCCGCATCGACGTTTCACCTCTCGTTCGAAGACGACGAGGCGGTCGACAGCTATGGCCGCAACTCGAATCCCACGTGGCGGCAACTGGAAACGGCGCTCGCCGAACTAGAGGGTGCGGCGTCGGCGGTGGTGTTCGGGTCGGGCATGGCGGCCGTCACCGCCGTGCTGCGGGTGCTGGCCAAGCCGGGTAGGAAGTTGGTGGTGCCCGCCGACGGCTATTACCAGATCCGCCGCTATGCCGCTGATTATCTTGTCCCGCAGGGAGTTACGGTTGTCGAGGCGACGTGTGCCGAGATGTGCGACGCGGCCGCCGACGCCGACGTGGTGCTCGCCGAGACCCCGGTGAACCCGGGGCTGGACGTCGTCGACCTGCACCGGCTCGCGATGGACTGCCGTACCAGGGGCGCAACGCTGGTCGTCGACAACACCGCGGCGACACCGCTTGGCCAGCAACCGTTGTCGCTCGGCGCGGATCTGGTGGTGGCCAGCGCCACCAAGGCGTTGTCGGGGCACGGTGACGTGCTCGCCGGCTATGTCGCGGGCAGCCACGCCGAACTGATGGCGGCGGTCGCGCAGGAGCGGCTGCTGTCGGGACCGATTCTCGGTGCGTTCGACGCGTGGCTGGTGCTGCGCAGCCTGGGCAGTGCCGGCCTGCGGTTCGAACGGCAGTGCGCCAACGCCCAGGCGGTCGCGGTGATGCTGCGGGCCCACCCGGCCGTGCGGTCGGTGCGCTACCCGGGGCTGCCCGACGATCCGTCGCATCAAGTGGCCGCGCTGCAGATGCGCCGCTTCGGCGGGCTGGTCGCCATCGAACTCGAGGACGCGGCGGCGGTGCGCAGGTTCGTCGAGCGCAGCGCACTGGCGGTGGCGTCGACCAGCTTCGGCGGCATCCACACCTCGGTGGACCGGCGGGCCCGCTGGGGGGACCGGGTCAGCGACGGATTCGCCCGCATCTCCCTGGGCATCGAGGACACCGACGACCTGGTCGCCGACCTCGCACAGGCCCTGGGCTGACGCCGGACCGGCCCGGGCCGCGCCAGACGGTAGCCTCTCTAGGTTGTGACTGCCCCCCGCCAGCCCCGCCGGGTGCGGGTCGCCGTTGTCTATGGCGGCCGCAGCTCGGAACATGCGATCTCGTGCGTGTCCGCGGGCAGCATCCTGCGCAACCTCGATCCGGAGCGGTTCGAGGTGGTCGCCATCGGCATCACCCCCGACGGATCCTGGCTGCTCACCGACGCCGAACCCGACCGGCTGGCGATCACCGACGGTCGGCTGCCCGAGGTCGCCAAGGGCACCGGCACCGAACTCGTGCTGGCCGCCGACCCGGCTCCCGGGGGGGAGCTGCTGCCCCCGGGGGGGGGGGGGGGCGCCCCGCCGGGGGTGGGGGGGGGGTTTCCGGGGCGGGACGGCCCCGTGGGGGGGGGGGGG
>Ga0182793_1000313_pt1 | contig 41679 bp, 45 predicted proteins | sample Passage237A_FD_130498 | JGI IMG/M metagenome (GOLD analysis project Ga0182793, IMG submission 130498) | Cellulose adapted compost microbial communities from Newby Island Compost Facility, Milpitas, CA, USA - Passage2 37A (version 2) (version 2) ... | reverse complement strand
TATTCGCGGAAACGCCCGAATGATACGGCAGATTATATTGTTGATATTAAAGAGGGGAAAGAGGTGTTGATTGAGGTGTTTAGTAAATGAATCAACAGCAAGGTAGAAATTGATTGTAGTCCCCATGGGACAAATTTCGAACTATTTTCTGGCTGATCTCAAACTGTTAGCCAGTTTAGTAGCCTGAAACCCAGTCCACTTCTTGTATATTCTCCGGGCGGTGTTAATTGATAATTGTGTAAAAGAAAACCGAAGAGAATGGAAAAATTATCATGCGCCCAGGCAAAACAAATCGACCTGGTGGAGTACCTGGCCTCAATAGGCCATCACCCCCAAAAAATTAATCGGCAGGACTATTGGTATTCGTCGCCTTTCCGGGACGAAAAAAAACCTTCCTTTAAAGTCAACCGAACCCAAAATGTATGGTACGACCACGGGGAAGGAAAAGGCGGTGACTTGATCGATTTTGGAACCCGATTTTTTAAATGTTCCGTAAGTGAGTTATTGGAAAAATTGGGCAGCCGCTTACTGGCTGAAAACTTTTCTTTTCACCCGCAACCGTTGGCTGGTGAAAAGAAAGACCCCGCCACCGGCAAAATCCTCATTCTCGATGATCGCCGTCTTACCGCCGAACCCCTGCTGCGATACCTTCAAAACAGAAAAATTCCGATAGCTATTGCGGAACAATTTTGCAGGGAAGTTGACTTCCTTTTGTATGACAAAAAGCACACAGCAATCGGCTTTCAAAATAATTCCGGAGGCTACGAGTTACGCAATCAAAATTTTAAAGGCAGCAGTTCTCCAAAAGATGTGACATTTTTTGATCGTGGACATAGCAAAAACCTCACAGTTTTTGAAGGTTTTTTCAACTACTTGTCGTTCCATTTCATCAAAGAAATTAACACCGAACTGACAAATTTTCTTGTCCTTAATTCGCTTTCTTTCTTCGAAAAATCGCGGGAAAAAATGGAAAGCCATCAGCAAGTTCATTTGTTCCTGGATAGAGATTCAGCTGGCAAAAAGCTTACTCAACTGGCGCTTCAATGGGACAAGACAAAGTACACAGACCGCAGCCAAATTTATCACAATCACAAAGATTTAAACGATTGGCTGATCCACGGGGACCACAGCCTAAAACAAACCCCAAGGATACGAAGGCATTTTTGAAGTTTGGGTAGCCAGCTATGTTTTGGTGTTACCAAAACGCTGGCTCCCTTCATGCTATCGCATTCAGGGAGGAATTTTTCTCATGCTATCGCATTCGAAAAATTGGAGGAGAGAGATTATGGAGGAGATAAAACAATTCACAAAAAAGAAGGGCGGCCGTCCTAAAAAAGATATTAAACGTGACCAGGTATTGCATTTAAAATGCACCTTGATTGATCGTAAAGTGATACTGGCGAAAGCAAAATTGGCCAATCTGTCCGTCTCTGATTTCTTGCTCAAAATGGCTATTGCAGGTAAAATTGACAGGCGGGAAAAGGCACTTCCGAAAGAAGTTTTACAACTCACGGGAACGATAAATCACATGGCTGCAAACTTCAATCAGATCGCCAAAAAAAGGAACGGAATTGACGAATTAAATGCTCTTGAAAGGGCACAGTTAATGGTGCAGTCAGGAGAGTTGAAAAAGTTGGCCGAATACATCAAAAATTTTTTCAAATGATCGGAAAAATGACGACCGGAAAATCATTTTTTCACTGCCTTAGTTACTGCCTGGAGGACAAAAAAAATTTGTCCGAGGAAGAGAAGCTACGGCTTTCAGAAAAAGAAAATTTACAGCATAAAGACAGGGCCGAAGTTCTACTTTATAATAACTGTTTCGGCAATGCCCGCGAGTTAACGAGCCAGTTCAACGAAGTGCGAAAACTGAGCAGCCGGGCAGAGAAGCCGGTACTTCATATTTCATTGCGGCTTGCCCCCGGCGAAAAACTGTCCAAAGATCAGCTTGCTGATATCGGGAAATCCTGTGCCGAAGAGTTTAAAATAAACGAAAACCAGTACATCTGCGTACTGCATAAAGACACCCTCGATCAGCATATTCATATCGTGGCCAACCGTGTAGGCTATAACGGCCGCGCCGTAAGCCTCAGCAATAATTACCGGCGGATCGCAAACTTTTGCCGGAAAATGGAGGAAAAACACAGCCTGCGGGAAGTACTTAGTCCCCGCAGTTTTTTACCAAAAGAGCAGCGATTGGCCGCCCGGCAAGACGTCCGAAAAGAGCAATTAAAAAAGGATCTCCGCGAAACTTTGAAGGTTTCCGCAAACTACCAGAATTTTGAACAGAAAATGAAATTGCTCGGCTACCAGGTGCTGAAGGGCCGCGGGATCAGTTTTGTCGACGATAAAAAAGTAAAAATAAAGGGCAGTGAAGTGGGCTTTTCCCTGATGAAGATTGAAAAGATTCTGACCCTTAACCGGGAGCTTAAAATCAAAAAATCCGTTCAAAAAGCAAAAGATGAACTCTTACCCAAGCTGCGGGACGAAAGGGCAGGTAAGCCGCTAACCGCCGCTCAAAAAATAGTCATGCGCCGGGCGAACGATCATGAGTACGAAGACTCCCCTGCCAGCGAATTGGAACGGGAAGTAAATAGTCTCTTATATGATTTATTAAAACCTGAGTTCGTATCGGACGCAATAAACCCGGAATTATTAAAAGAGGCCAGAGGCCATAAAAGACGGCTGAGACATCGCCGGTAGCCGAATTTTTAATCAAAAAAGAATTTTTATGGAGCACAACAAAAAGGTAGAAAATTCAGAAAGGGAAAAGTTAGAGCTGGTTCTTTTGGAAGTTTTAGAAGAACAAAAAGAAACAAATAAGACCAATGTAAATGTGGTTAATACTGTTAACCATCTTTCCGGCAAAATGAGCAAGTTCGAGGAAAAGTTACAAAACTTTCAAATTGCAAGCCCGACGGTTAACACCAAAGAAATTCAGGATATTGTTTCCAAAGGCATGCTTAGCACATCCATGTTGGTAGAAAGGCAAATGAAAAATAGTTCCCGTAAATTCCAGATATTATTGTTTCCGCCACAGGATGCAAAATTGTTTTACAGGGTTGTTTTTGGGCGATGGTTCCTGTATACCGTCATTGCGCTTGCGATTTTAAAGGTATATGATTGGGCAATTCATCAGTCTGATAATAATGCGAGGGTGCAGATGGAGACAGAACGCGCTATGAATGATAAGTTCATAAAAGCCTGGAACTACCTCTATGATCAGGGTAATAAGGGGTTGCGCCGGCAAATGGACACCGCGTTGATAAAGTTCGCGATTGAAGAAAGCATAAATTATTAAGCACAGCGTGCCAATTTAAAAGCTTTTAAACCCTCGCCAATTTGTGGTAAATTTGGGATATGAAAGCCGGTAACGATATTGGCCCGTTGCTACCCAGGTATGTGTTTTGGGATGTGAAGCGTGAGAATTTGGACTTCTCCGACGATAAGGCTTTTATCATTTCCAGGGTGTTTGAAAGAGGCAAACTGGAAGACGTATTTGGCATATTATCCATTTACGGCAAAGTGGAAGTCGCGAGAGTTTTAAAAAATAACAAATATCTTAACCGGCAAGGGCTTTTCCTTGCGCATACATTACTGGGACTACCTTTAGAAGATTTTAAGTCCTATGCTCAACTTAAACACGATTGATCCACCGCTTTTCCAGGTTCTGTTCGACCTTTCAAGGTTGCCCGAATTATCTAAATTCTCTTTGGTAGGGGGTACTGCCCTTGCACTTCAGCTTGGGCATAGGAAATCAGATGATCTTGATTTTTTTACCGATGGCAGTTTTGATATACCGCAAGTAAAAAACGCAATTCTCAAATACAATCCTAAAGTTGAATTTGTTAATGAAGCACCACAGGGGCTCAGTTTTGTACTACCACTCCCAGGTGCCGAGGACGATGTAAGAAAACTCGACATCTATAATTGGGCTGTAAAATTTATCAGACCACCACTCGAAGAGGGGCATATAAGGTTGGCTAGCCTGGAAGATATTGCAGCTTTTAAGCTTGATGCTATAGTTCGCAGAAAAGAAAAGAAAGACTACGTTGATATAGCTGTACTGCTCGAAAAATTCTCGTTTGGGCAAATGCTTGACTTTTATCGGGAAAAGTTCCCGATGAATGACAAAAGGCTTGTCTTGACTCAAATCCTCGATACAGAAGGATTGGAGAAATCCGTGGAACCGCAAATGCTAATAGACCTTACGCCAGAAAAAGCCTTACAGCAAATAGAACAAAAAGTACAGGTATATACGCAGGAAATAGTTGAGAAAAAGAACTTGACCGAACAAGAGAGATGGAATAAAATTTCTGACCTGATTAAGAAACGTCAGGACGGCCCACGGCATAAAGGCAAATCACTTTAGGAATCATTTTAAGTTTTTTGGCTTCCTTTTTACTGTCAGGGATTGCTCATAGGCCATATCAATGAACTTCCTTGCATCCACCTCAAAGAACTCAGCAAGTTGAACCAGCTCCGCAATTCTGAATATCAAAGGGTCAAAAATAGCCCTGTTAAACCGGTTGTAATTTATTCCAAGGTCCCTATAAACGGTCGTTTTAGGGATAAACTGAAAAATATCCCGAATTGATTTTATATGTCCTGCTTCAATTAAGACTTTATATAGTGTCCTCATCTGTGTTTATTAGTAACTTCCAACATGGCGTATCCAGTGCTTCTGCAAGTATCGAGAGTGTGTTCAATGTAATGTTAACTTGCCCATTTTCCATTCTACAGATCGTACCATTATCAATACCGCAAAGACTGTATAGTTCCCGTTGACTTAAACCTCTTTGATTCCTGTATTTTCTAAGATTGGTACCGAAAGTTCTAATGAGTGTGATGTCTTTAGTCATAGGAAATATTTTGAAGGTTTAGCACGTAGTATTATTCAAGTGAGCTGGTAATTGTGACAACGGGCCTGGCAGTTTAGTTCAAGCCGTAATATTTCTTTCATTAAGGAGATAAACCGCTTCAATAAGCCTCCCCAGTAACTCATACAGCATGACCATTTCCACTCTTTCCTTTCGCAAAAGAGCTTCGCCATCGGGAAAGCTTCCTGTGATATTCGTTTTGAAGAAAAGCCATGACATCTCTTTCATTTCAGGTAAATGGTAATGGGAAAAAAAATCCTTTATAACTATCAGTGGATCTTTAACTTCATCTTCATTGAGGTAATAGATTGGGTAATTGGTGCGGATGAGATCAATTGTTTCTTGGCTGTGCATAACATTCAATTTTGTGGTGGAGGAAAAGAGTTGGAGAATTATGAAAGGACTACCACAAAAGAAAGACGTGGGTTAGTCCTTACTGTTCTGAAGGGCTACGACACCCTGATCCCAAATAAGGACGCCCACGCCGAGACGTGAGCGATTTACCTTATTTCTCTGGGATCATTGAAAGGTCGTAGTTTTCAGAACCAGGAATAAAGCAAACACGCTTGTAATATTTTAATTAGCGGTTGCGAAAATAATATTTAAGTCATAAGCATATTTTTTTTGACAATAGGAAAGTTTGTTTCCAAAGATATAATGTTTAATTCATAACAACAAACTTTAGATTCATGATAACTCATTTCTATAGAAAATCAATAACTTAACCATCGTTAAATTTGTTCTGCAAGGCCAAACATTTAATCTGTAATGAGCAAATCACTAAAGACCAACAGTAGTAACCAACAACTTGTAATAAACAGGCTGGCAATAGTATTAAAGGAAGAAAGGATAACAAATAGAGCGCTTGCGGAAAAATTGGGTTATGAAGAAGCAACAGTCTCCAAATGGGCAACGAATGCTATACAGCCCCCACTTTCAACATTCTTGAGAATCGCAATTACGATTAATCGTGATCTAAAAGACCTTTTTATTTCTACCAGGGAGATTGGAGATGAAGAGAAGAAAAACCTTTTAAAAAGGTTGTCCGTAATTGCAGAAAAAGGCAAACGCACGGGGAAAAGTAAAAAGTAAAATCTTTTGGCATGTCCGATAACAATAATAACCTTTCCATAGAAAAGTTGCTTAATGCCATAAAGGCATACGAGTCTGGGGCTTCGAGGTTGACTACCTGGTCTCTTTCAGTTATAGCCGGATCAATTTTGATTATAATTGATAATTCATATTTCCGCCCATTGGCTATGGAACATAGATATTTTTATTTTCTTTTTCTTATTGGCTGGACACTCATCGGCATTTCTATGTATCATGCTTTTTCAATTACACGTAGTTCAATGGTGAAGGACCTTTATACAGAAAACAGTTCCTTTCTAATGGCCATGTTGCAGAAATGTAATACAGCATTCAAGTGGCAGCTAAGGTTTTTCCAGTGGGCGCTTCTTGTTTTTGGATTGTGGCTACTATTATATCTGGTTTGGTGGGTTTGCGTTAGTTTACCAACTTCTAAACTTTAATATTGATAATAATGGCAAACTGCACTTATAATGATTGTTTGAAAGCTCCAATTCCAGAAAAGTGCTTCTATTTTTGCGTGTATCAGATTTTGTTAAGGGCAAATCCTGAAGAAAAAGTTTCCATTTTAGGATTCTCGCCTAATACTGCTCAGAGTATTTTCAGGGCATTCAATACCTTTCGGGTAACAAACTACGAAGAATTGATCCGGCATCTTTTGTCAGAGGAAATCAACGAAACGCTTCGAATATTTAGAAATATCACGCAAGATCAACTTGATTATTTCTCACAAAAATAATTAGGCGTTAATTTTTACAATCCCAGTGTGCAGGTTTGCGGACATTTAATAAACAGCTATTGGATAAAAATTATTCATACAACAGGTTCGGGTTGGACCTGGCATCGTGGGGATCTCCGGAAATAACCGTAATAAACGCCTTCGGCAATCAACTATTATTTACAGAGAAACAAAAAGCGGTGGGGGCATGAACAACATTAATGGCCTTCTCCTTCTCAGCCACCTCGGCAAGAAAACCGCTATTTTTGTGCGATTTAATAACAGATGCGAATCTATATAAAAAACATGGTTTGTGACCGCTGCATCGCGTCGGTACGTCAACAGTTGGACGATCTCAATTTGAAATATAAAAATATTCAGCTCGGAGAAGTTGAACTGTCCAAAGAACCTACGCCCAAACAGATAAACGATCTGAGGGAATCGCTTCTGAAAGCGGGTTTTGAATTATTGGACGACAAGAAAGCGGCCCTCGTGGAAAAAATAAAAACCGTCATTGTTTCCATGATCCAGGGATATAGCGAAGATGAGTTTAACAAAAAACTATCGGTTGTATTGGAAGAAAAGTTGAAACTGGATTATCACTATCTAACTACCCTTTTTTCTTCAATAGAAAGTATTACAATTGAAAAATATGCCATCCTTCAGCGTATCGAAAAGGTGAAGGAGTTATTGATGTATGATGAAATGAGCCTCGCCGAAATTGCGGATAAGTTGGGATACAGCAGCGTGCAGCACCTTTCCCAACAGTTCAAAAAAATTACAGGATTTACCACCACTCAGTTCAAGCAATTAAAGGAAAACAAGCGGAAGGCACTTGACAAAGTCTAAATAGCCAAAATTATATAAATGTACCCCACAATTTTGTAACAAGCAGGCCAACTGCGTGCATAACCTTTGTACTATAAAAGGTACAGATATGCGACATGTGCAGAAAGTTACAATAAAAGGGATGGTTTGTGAGCGCTGCATTTCCACTGTAAAGCAGGAACTGGAAAAAATGGGATTGCAGTTAGCAGATGTAACCCTGGGCCAGGTCAGCTTTTCAGTGGCCGGAGATATGCCTGATATTTCCGCCATAGATGAAAGACTGAAACCGCTTGGCTTTAGTGTATTGGTAGATAAAAAGCACAAACTGGTCAAGGAAGTTAAAGCGCTTGTGGAAGAGGTTTACAGCGGCAATTTTGATTTTCCCGAGCGTTTTCGCTTTTCGGAACTTGCTGTAGAGCGGTTGCAGAAAGATTACGACATGATCGCTACCATATTCACAGCGGTAGCAAACGTGACCATTGAAAAATATATCATCGATTTCAGGATTGAAAAGGTAAAAGAAATCCTTGTTTACAGTTCTCAAACCCTTTCAGATATTGCTTTCAGGCTCGGCTTTAGCAGTGTAGCCCATCTTTCGCGCCAATTCAAGACAGTAACCGGCTTCAACCCTTCCCATTTCCGCTCCATCCGGTCAGACAAAGAGCGTATCAGCAACCAGTCCAGGCGCAGAAACTAAAATTATGTACATCTTCCCCAGCAAAGTGTAACAACGTCGGGACAACATGCGGGTAGATTTGCAAAAAAGAAATTTTATGTCAACAGACATTACCATACCTAAGAAAACAGTAAACACAAAAACTGTTTATAAAAAAGAAACTTTCCCCGTACTGGAAATGACCTGCGCCGCATGTGCTGTCAGCGTAGAATCAATGCTCAGGTCGGTGGAAGGTGTCAAAGCAGCAGGAGTTAATTTTGCCAACCAGGATGCCTGGGTTGAGTATGATCCTGTTATTGCCTCACCGGAAAAATTACAGAGTACAATCCGCTCTATTGGCTACGACCTGGTTATTGAAAAAGAAAACCAGCAGGAAGTTAAAGAAGCAGCTCAGATAAAGCATTACAAGGCAGTAAAACAGCGCACAATCTGGTCATCCATTCTATCATTGCCCATTGTCGTCATTGGGATGTTCTTTATGGACATGCCCTATGGGAACTGGATTATGATGGGATTGGCTACCCCGGTCGTATTCTATTTCGGCAGGAGTTTCTTCATTAATGCATGGAAACAGGCGCGGCATGGAAAAGCAAACATGGACACATTGGTTGCTCTCAGCACAGGTATAGCCTGGCTGTTTAGTGCTTTTAATACCATTTACCCTGAGTTTTGGCATAGCCGTGGATTGCATGCACATGTCTATTTCGAAGCGGCCGCAGTGGTTATTGCATTCATTTCACTGGGCAAGATGCTCGAAGAGAAAGCCAAATCAAACACTTCCTCTGCGATCAAAAAACTGATGGGCCTTCAGCCAAAAACTGTAACCCTGTTAACAAGCGATGACACAACACAGGAAATTCCTGCGAACCAGGTAAAGGCCGGGTACCTGCTCCTGGTAAAGCCAGGTGAAAAAATTCCGGTTGACGGCATCGTCACCGGAGGTGATTCTTTTATAGATGAAAGTATGATTACCGGCGAACCTATTCCCGTCGAGAAAAAACCCGGCGCAAAAGTATTTGCTGGTACCATCAACCAAAAAGGAAGTTTTCGCTTTAAAGCCGAAAAGGTAGGAGCCGATACTTTACTGGCGCAGATCATCAAAATGGTGCAGGAAGCACAGGGCAGCAAAGCCCCCGTACAAAAGCTGGTGGATAAAATCGCTGGAATTTTTGTACCCATCGTTATCGGGATCTCCATATTAACCTTTATAGCGTGGATGGTTTTCGGAGGCGACAACGCATTTACCCATGCCTTGCTCACGGCAGTTACCGTGCTTGTTATTGCTTGTCCATGTGCGTTGGGATTGGCTACTCCTACTGCAATTATGGTTGGTGTGGGCAAAGGTGCTGAAAACAATATTTTAATCAAAGATGCTGAAAGCCTGGAACTGGCGCATAAAGTGAACGCTATTATTCTCGATAAAACGGGAACAATTACTGAGGGAAAGCCAGTCGTTACAGACATAAAGTTTTCAAAGGAGGCATCGGAAGATGAACTAAAATCCATATTGCTGGCGATGGAGAGTCAATCGGAACATCCTTTGGCAGACGCAGTCGTTCAGCATCTGAGACAGCAATCGGTAAAGCCGGTTGCAGTGAGTAAAATAGAAAGCGTAACGGGCAAAGGATTATTGGCCCATTACAATGGTAAAAATTACCTGATAGGCAATGAAAAGCTTTTGCTGCAACAGGGAATTTCCGCAAATAGTGACTTAAGTGAAGCGGTGCGTAACCTGCAGCAACAAGCAAAGACGGTCGTTTCATTTGCTGAAAATGGTCGCGTGGTTGGTATCATCGCAATTGCAGACAAGATAAAGGCAACTTCGCGGGATGCCATCAGTGATTTACAGAAACGCGGTATCGAAGTGCATATGCTGACAGGAGACAATCATCAGACAGCGACCGCCATTGCTAAAGAAGCCGGACTAAAACATTTCAGGGCGGATATGTTACCGGCAGACAAAGCAGCCTTTATAAAAGAATTGCAACAACAGGGGAAAACGGTAGCGATGGTAGGCGATGGTATCAATGACAGCCATGCGCTGGCACAGGCAGACGTCAGTATTGCTATGGGAAAAGGCAGCGATATTGCTATGGACGTTGCAAAAATGACGTTGATTACATCTGATCTTAAAAGTATTCCGAAAGCACTGAAACTCTCAGGTAAAACCATCAGCACAATTCGTCAAAACCTGTTCTGGGCTTTTATCTATAACCTTATCGGAATTCCTATAGCTGCCGGCATATTATACCCGGTAAACGGTTTCTTGTTAGATCCTATGATCGCGGGAGCTGCCATGGCACTTAGTTCGGTAAGCGTGGTGGGAAATAGCCTGCGATTGAAAATGTCGAAACTATAAATGAAATATCCTTAAAAGAAATGGCAGCCATATACAACTGGAAATTGGCGAGTGTTATCAGGGAAACGGCAGATTCAATAACAGTTGTCTTTGATACTGGAAGTGATCGTTTTAAATTCAAGCCAGGCCAATTTATTAATCTAACGCTGATTATTAATGGAAAACCGGTCAGCCGTTCCTATTCTTTAAGTAGTTGCCCGGATGAAGATGAGGCTCCGGCCATAACCGTTAAACGGGTAGATAGTGGCGTTATGAGTGAATATATATTAAGCCATGCATCAGAGATTAATTCGTGGCAGGTAGACGGCCCCTATGGTTTCTTTTATCCCAGCGAACGATCCATGCAGGCAAGGAGCGTAGTTCTCATCGGTGGGGGTAGCGGGATAACCCCGCTATATTCCATGATAAAATATTTCCTTAAACACACATCGGTTCATGTTATTTTAATCGATTCAAACAGGACCAGCGATGATGTGATATTTGCTAAAGTTCTAAGGGAATTGGAGCAACGATATCCTGACCGGTTTGTGGCCTGGCATATTCTGTCGCGTGAAAACAAAAGGGCCGAACTTCCATTTAATAATTCCATGCCAGGCAGATTAGGTAAGCTGACCTTAAAAAAATTAATAAAAAGACTGACTTCTGACAACCCCGAAGAAAGCGCCTTTTTTGTCTGTGGTCCTAGCGGCCTTATGGCATTATCGGAACAAGTCATAAGCGATTTAAAAATTCCTTCCGAAAATCTTCATAAAGAGTATTTCGTACCGCCATCTGAAGAAAAAAAGGAAGTGATTTTACCGCAGGTAACCCAAGAAGTGCTACTTCACTTCTACGAGCAAACCAATCTCCTCGAGGTCGAACCTGGCAAGACAATACTGGAGGCAGCGCTCAATGACCGCATACCCTTGACTTATTCTTGCAAGGATGGCACTTGCGGAACCTGCGTAGCAAAACTGACATCGGGGAAAGTGCATATGTCGAGAAATTTTGCATTGCGGGAAGAGCATCTTGAACAGGGATATATTCTGCTTTGCCAAAGCCATCCCTTGAATAGCGAAGTCACCGTTGAAATCGGCGGCCTTAACTGAAAATGATATAAACAATGACGCTTATTATATAACAACTGAAGGCCTCAGGCGGTGTAGTTTTACATAATCAAAAACAAAAAGTCGAAAAATAATATGGAAATGATCAAATTTAAAACAACGATTAAATGTTCAGGTTGCCTCGCCAAAGCCACTCCTTTTTTGGATGAAACGGTGGGCAAGGATAACTGGGAAGTAGATATTGAAAACCCTGATAAGGTGCTCACAGTCGTGAAAGATGCAGATTTCGGAGCAGACGACGTAATTAAGGCAGTTCAGGAGGCAGGCTTTAAAGCAGAGAAAGTTAGTTAACATATCGGCAAGTGGCATTGTGGTTTAGCCGGGACAATTCCCGGCTTTTTTATACCATCACACCATATACCTTTGCGAACTTAGATTTCTAAATAATGAAAGCAGCTTCAACTATAGGTCATTTACTGCTTAGCATTCTAAAGGCAATTTTTGTGCGGAAAAAAGATTGTTGCAAATAAAGCAACTGTGGGGAATCCCGTTCCTATCGCTCACTTTTGTTGACCGGCGAACGAATGACGCCTCTTACCTTCCCAAAGCCTTCACTCTGTCTTTTAACAAATTGCCTTTCAATACATTAAAGTATCGGTATTAAAGCCAAATTTCCCATTACTCACATTACTGGTATAGAATTTATGCAATGATAGATGAAGACGTCCAATGTAAGAAAGGTATGCGCATTCATATTAGCTGTATTCTACCTCGCCTTTTCGGTTGGGGCCACACTGCATCAGCACTATTGTATGGGCGAACTCGTCGGCACTTCACTATTCAGTATGCAGGACGACGCATGCGGAAAATGTGGAATGGACAAACACACCGAAGAAAACAAAGGCTGCTGCAAGGACGTTTCCATTACAGTTAAATCCAACGACTCCCATACTTTTTCCCAAGCCGTCTACGACGTGAGTTCTCCCATAGTTTTATTTCCACCTATTCCATTGGTTTCGAGCGGTGTGATTTATCCGGAAACGTCAACAGAAAATCTATACAGGGCACATAGCCCACCTTTACTAAGCGAACCACTTTTTCTGCGCTTCGGAAGTTTTCGTATATGATACTTTAAAGGCAATATGTTATAGCGACCTGCTGTAGCAGCATTGCCTTATTTTATTTCCATCCTCACCCACAAGCCAGCAAACAATTTTCACATTAAAAATTGACATTTATGAAGACGACTTTAAGCTTTGCTCTTCTTGCCGGAACGTTACTTTTTATTGCATCCTGCTCAAAAGATGATGACCTGGAATTGCAATCGCATGATGAAAACAGGATGATGGATTCGTTACATGCCATGATGAGCAGAATGGAGGCGATGCCGAAGACAAATGACCCGGAGATAGATTTTCCTAAGATGATGATCATGCATCACCAGGGAGCGATAAATATGGGCAATGTTCAAATTCAGGATGGAAAAGATGATTCTTTAAAGCGATTCTCTCAAAAAATGATCGAGATGCAGCAAATGGAAATCGAGGAACTTAATACCATTCTCTCTGGTGAAACAGTGAACAACAGCGTTCCTGCTTTTACTAAAGAACAAATGGACCACATGATGAAAATGGACCAGATTGCTGATGTACAGCTTATAACAGGCGACCTTGACAATGATTTCGCTACACTGATGATACAGCATCACAACAGTGCTATTGAAAACAGCGAGGCCTATTTGATGTATGGTACTAATGATGAACTGAAGACTATGGCTCAAAAAATGATAGATGATCAGAAAAAAGAAATCAAAGAGTTATCTGACTGGCTAAAGAGTAACAAACGATAATCTATAGATACATCAGGTTATTGTTCGGCAACGATTCAAAATAAATGTATGAATAAGATTATAATGCTGGCTGGCTTATTATTAGGCATGTCACTACCGGTGTTCGCACAGCACGAACATCATAAGACGCCTGCAAAACAGGATACCGCCACCAAAGTAAAAAAGAAAGCCCCACGGGCCAGAGCAAAGGCTGCACAGAAAGATACCATGCACATGCAGCACAAACACGGGGATCAGGCAATGAGTATGGATACTGGTATGCATGCTATGGATGCCCCCATGACCCACGCTTTTTCCCTGAATTTGCCGATGAACCGAAACGGGTCAGGAACGGGCTGGCTGCCTGATGCTTCGCCCATGTACGGATATATGATTCATTCAAGGAAATGGATGTATATGGTACATGGGAGCGTATTCCTTCGCTACAATAATCAGAACTTTAATAATGATGGCAAAAGAGGTGATTCCCGCTTTGACGCGCCTACCTGGTTCATGTTTATGGGGCAGCGAAGAGTGGGTGAAAGAGGACTTTTCCATTTCAGCTCCATGTTTTCTCTCGACCCCGTCATTGAAGGAGGCAGAGGCTACCCACTCTTGTTTCAGACGGGAGAAAGTTATAAGGGCCAGCCTTTGATTGACCGGCAACACCCGCATGATCTTTTTTCGGAATTATCTGTCAGTTATGCCCATGCATTTTCGAAGAATGTAGATGCTTTTATATATGCTGCATATCCGGGCGAGCCAGCGCTGGGCCCGGTTACTTTTATGCACCGTCCTTCCTCGTTGGATAACCCGAACTCACCGATTTCACACCACTGGGTTGATGCTACGCATATAACCTTTGGTGTAGTGACGGCAGGTGTTCGTGTAGGCCAGTTCAAACTGGAGGGCTCGTCCTTTACCGGTCGGGAGCCAAACGAGCAGCGTTATGGTTTTGACAAACCGCGTTTCGATTCGTGGAGCGGGCGGCTTTCCTTTAATCCCTCAAGAAACTGGGCCTTGCAGGTTTCACACGGCTATGTAAAAAGCCCTGAAGAAATTCATCCGGACGAAAATATCTATAAAACAACTGCTTCTGCCGTTTATAGCCTCGATATGGGAAACGAGAACTGGTTAAATGCAACAGCGTTATGGGGTATGAATAAGGAGAAAGATCATGATGGGGAAAATGCCTACATGTTTGAAGGGGCCTGGAGGAAGCGCAAAGCGTCAATATATACCCGGTATGAGTTGACAGAAAAATCAGCAGAAGAGTTGGTACTGGAACCAACGTTCGAGGAGCATGAAATTTTTAGGATTCATGCATTCACACTCGGGTTGAATTATGACCTGCTTGAATGGCGCAGGACCCGGATAGCAGCAGGTGGACAGTGGAGCATTTATGGATCGCCGGAATCCTTAAATAACTTTTACGGGAAAAATCCGATGGCTATTCAAGTGTACCTGAGAATATACCCGGCATTAATGAGAATGAACATGAACAGGAGGATGTAACCGTCTCTATCAATATCTATTAAAAAATGTTAAGTCATGGAAATGCAACATCCAGATGATTCAAAAATGGCACATGCACATCACTATAGGAAATTGCTTTGGATGGCCGTTCTATCTTTCATTGCCATGTATATACTGATGTATTCTATGGTCAACACATTTTCCAATGTTTTCCTGAACATAAATCAGTTTTATATGGCCGGCCTGATGGCAAGTCCGATGATTATTATTGAGCTCCTGTTAATGCGCTCAATGTATATGAATAAAAAACTCAACGTGCTACTGATTTCGATCAGTGCTGTGCTACTTGTTGTTTTCTTCCTGTTGATCAGACAGCAAGGCGCTGTCAATGACAAGCAGTTCCTCAAGTCGATGATCCCGCATCACGCGGGGGCAATTTTAATGTGCAACGAAGCGAATATCAAAGACCCGGAAATAAAAAAACTGTGTGAAGAAATCCGCGCAAGCCAGGAGGCTGAAATAAAACAGATGAAAGCCAAATTAAGTGAATTAAACAACAAGTAGCCCGATGTATAACATTAATCGGCCTTAAAAAAAATGAAGTTATGGCAGATAAAAATTATCAAAAAGACAAAAAATATACCTGCCCGATGCATCCGGAGGTACTGAGCGATCAGCCAGGTAATTGTCCTAAATGCGGGATGAAATTGGTTGAAAAGAACAATCAAAGAAATCTTAAACGAAAATCATAACATCGAAAAACTTTAAAAGAATAAAGGATATCAGGGAACTGGAAGACTGGCAAAAAAATCACCGGTAAAATATTTCAATAATTTTTAAAAACCAAAAATTATGGCACACGAAAAAAATCAATCACTATTGGAAGCGCTGAATAATTGCGCCGCGGAATGTAACCACTGTGCAACAGCCTGCCTCGATGAACAGGATGTCAAAATGCTTGCACGATGTATTAAACTCGACCTTGACTGTGCTGACATATGCCAGCTTACGGCCTCATATGCTGCCCGAGGCTCGGAACATGCTAACCACCTGTTGAAAGAATGCGCAGAGATCTGTGAAGCCTGCGCTGAAGAGTGCGAAAAGCATGCGCATATGGAACATTGCAAAAGATGCGCTGAAGCCTGCCGCCATTGCGCCGAAGCATGTATGCAAACTGCATAGCAGGATTGCTGCGAAGTTTTTAACGCCATTGGTCAAACAGGCTTATGAAGGGCAGTAATTTTTGGGCACATTTTCACCTGACGGTGAACGAGGTGCCCGTAATTGGATTTTTGCTGGCGGCAGTGTTCCTGGCCTTGTCGATTACCACCCAAAAAAGGGATGGCTGGGCAAGGGCGGGAATACTAACGCTGGGTATTTCCATTGTAGGCATACTACTGGCCTTTTTCAGCGGAGATCCAGCTGTGAACGTCATCAACGGTCAACCGCGCACTTCCGGTAAAGCGCTCATGCAACATCATGTAAGGTCGCTCTATGCGACCGCCTTAGCCGTGATTACAGGCATATTTGCTGCCATAACTTTCGTGAAAGCGAGAAACAGCGCAGGAAATTACTCAGGGCGGTGGCTAAAGGTCGTGTTGATTACAACGCTTCTTACACTTGGCGCGCTCGCGTGGACTGGCCTTGCTGGCGGAAGGATTAATCACCCGGAACTGCAACAACCGGACGACCAGGATATGGGCCCTGCTCATCCGCATTGATATTCAGCGAAGAAGCGACAAGGGAAGAAATATAAATATAACTGAAAACCAAAATTATATAATACAGGAACGAGATTTACTTATACTTTTGTGCCGGATGAAGAAATTCGTCGTAACCATATTAAGCATTGTTTACCTCACCTCTACGGTGGGCGCCACGGTCCACTACCACTATTGCATGGACAAGCTGGTGGACTGGGGGTTGTGGCACAACGGCGATAAGCAGTGTGGCAAATGCGGAATGGACAAAAGCCTTGAAAAGAACAACGGCTGCTGTAAAGACGAGCATAAGCAAGTGAAGCTCGAAACCGAGCACAAGGGCGTTGCTTCTTACCAGCTTACTGCATTAAGTTTCGCGGTGCTTCCAACACCTGCGTTTGAAATAGAGGATGTTAAGCTTCCCACTGTTACAGAGGAAAATCCGCTGAGCCATGCTCCGCCCCGACGAGGCGAAATTCCCGTTTATATTCGAAACTGCGTTTTCCGTATTTAAATCTTCCCTGATTTTACGAGCCGGGCGATCTATTGCCGGGCTATAGGCATTTCCTGCCGGTTTCATTTCTATTGATAGATTCAAAATAGACGTTATGATCCGCACAATTATTCCTGCTTTGATGATTACTGTCGGCATTGCAAATACTTCATGCCGCAAACAAAAAATTTCTGATATGGAGATGGAAAAAAATATTAACTATCCTGCCGCATATGTTGTGAATGGCGAGGATGGTACCCTTTCAGTCATCAAACTTGCCGACAATACCGTAACAGAAACGATAGAGTTGATGAGTAATGACGGCTCTATGGCCATGTGGCCGCACCATATTTACAAACATCAGTCAGTCGATATGACACACCTTGTTGTGGCTGCTCCTGGTATGGACCTGAGCGAAGGACATGGAGGCGCAATGCCTGGCATGTCGGGCCGGGTTTTGATTCTCGATGCCGCGAAAGGGATGGTAGTAAAAGAATTTGAAGTCCCTACCATGAACCATAATGCAGTGTATTCGCCGGATGGAAAGGAAATATGGACTTCCCAAATGGTTGATGATGGGAAGGTGCTTGTGTACGATGCAGCTTCTTACTCTCTGAAAACCGAGATTCATGTAGGCAAGGAACCCGCCGAAGTGACTTTTTCTGCTGATGGTTCCAAAGCTTATGTAGCTAATGGAGGTGATGACAATGTAACTGTGATCGACCCTGCAACAAAAGCAGTAATTACAACTATCCCTGTTGGCCATAATCCTGTGGCAGCCTGGATTGGTCATGACGGCAGAATGTACGTAGATAACGAAGAAGGGCAAACCGTCAGCGTGATCAGTGTTGCAAACGACAACGTTGTGCAAACAATCAACCTGGGATTTATGCCTGGAAGCGTTGCGCATAACCCCCTGAAGAAAGAGTTGTGGGTGACGGATCCTGATAACGGGAAAGTGCACTATTACAATTGGGATAACAGTACAAACAGTTGGATGCATGCCGGTGCATTCAATGCTGCACCCGGAGCACATGCCATTGCATTCACCAGCGACGGAGATTTAGCCTATGTAACTAACCAGGCATTTGCAAGTGTTTCTGTAATCAATGTCGCCACTCATTCAAAACTGAAAGATATACCTGTAGGAAAAAAGCCTAACGGAATCCTCATTAACTATTAAAAAATCAAAACGATGAAAACGATCACATCAATATTTGTAGCCGTATTCGTATTTGCGTCAACGTCCATTTTTGCCCAATCAAAGACAGACTCGTTTAAAGTATATGGCAACTGTGGCATGTGTAAGAACCGGATAGAAAAAGCCTCGAAGCTGGAAGGAGTTACCTCCGCAGCCTGGAATGTAGATACCAAGATCATGACTGTTACTTACGACAGCAGCAAAGTGACTGGTGATGATATTCAAAAGAAAATTGCAGGCGTGGGACATGATACAGAAAAGTTCACTGCAAAAGAAGAAGTATACAAAAAACTGCCGGGATGTTGCTTGTATGATCGAAAAAAGGAAAATAAGGAAAACGACCACTCTGGGCATAAACATTAGAAGGCCATTAATATCAGTTTATGGTTCATAGAATTATAGAATGGTCACTGCGAAACCGGTTCATTGTACTGGTTCTGGCTACCGGGCTATTTGTTTGGGGCTTCTTCTCGGTAAAGAAAAATCCAATCGATGCCATTCCGGACCTGTCCGAGAACCAGGTAATCGTGTTTACGGAATGGATGGGGCGAGGACCGCAATTGATCGAAGATCAAATCACTTATCCGCTTGTAACTAACCTGCAGGGGCTGCCCCGAATAAAATACGTGCGTGGCACGTCAATGTTCGGCATGAGCTTCATCTACGTCATTTTTGACGATGCCGTAGATATTTATTGGGCAAGGGAACGGGTGCTGGAAAGATTAAGCACCGTGTCGAGGTCACTGCCAACCGGTGTTGCTCCGCAATTAGGTCCGGATGGAACAGGTGTGGGACATATTCTTTGGTACACACTCGACGCGCCAAATATGGATTTAGGTGAACAAAGGGCTTTGCAGGACTGGTATATCAAATTTGCCCTGCAAAATGTAGAGGGAGTGAGTGAGATCGCTTCGTTTGGCGGCTTTCAGAAACAATACCAGGTAACTGTCGATCCGAATAAGCTGCTTTACTATCGTCTTTCAGTTGCCGATATTATCAATGCAGTGCGTAGCAACAATAATGAATCCGGGGGAAGAAAATTTGAGATGAGTGATATCGGATATATAATCAAAACATCCGGCTATCTCCAATCCATTGAAGAGATCGAAAATATACCTGTAAAAACGCAAAACAACATTCCGATACGAGTTGCCGACGTAGCCACCGTTCAAATGACCGGAGAAACACGCTTAGGAATTTTCGACCAGGATGGCGAAGGCGAACGCGTCGGCGGTATTGTCGTGATGCGCTACGGAGAGAATGCCGCCGCTGTTATTGATAAAGTCAAAGCAAAAATGGTTGAGGTGGCCAGGGGCTTTCCGGAGAAAGTAAAATTCGATATCGTGTATGATCGTGGCGAACTCATCAAAGAGTCTATTGATTCCATTAAAAAGACGCTTATAGAAGAAATGATAGTGGTTTCCATTGTCGTGATCATTTTCCTTTTTCACTGGCGCAGTGCTTTGAGCATCATCATTCAAATCCCGATCACGTTGGCTGCCAGTTTTATCCTGCTGAATGCCTTTGGTATTTCGTCCAATATCATGTCACTGACAGGTATTGCACTGGCAATAGGTGTGATTGTAGACAATGGAATTATCATGAGCGAAAACGCCTACAAGCACCTGGCCGAGCGATACGAAGCATGGAAAACACAAAACAAACACGAGGCGTAATTATGAAACGAATAAAAAAGATATTTAAAAAGCCAGCTCCCTGGATTTCGGAAGAAGAGAGGCTACGCGTAATTGAAGGGGCCAGCAAACAGGTTTCCCGTGGGGTGTTTTTTGCAACGGTGATCATTATCACTTCTTTTCTGCCTGTATTTATGCTGACGGGACAGGAAGGCAAGTTGTTTCATCCCCTCGCCTACACCAAGACCTTTATCATGATCGTGGATGCGCTGCTGGTGATCACGCTTGCGCCTGTACTCATTTCATTTTTTATGAAAGGAAAATTCAGGCCCGACAATGCCAACCCTGTTAACAGGTTCCTTGAAAAAATATACACACCGATAATTAAGGGGGTTTTGAAATGGCGCAAGACTACCTTGGCAATAAATATACTGGCTTTGGTGATCACCATACCGTTGCTGCGCAGCCTCGGAACGGAATTTATGCCGCCGCTTGACGAACAAAGCGTCTTGTTTATGCCCGTAACACTCCCAGATGTTTCCAATGCAGAAGCGAAAAGAATATTACAGGTTCAGGACAAAATCATTAAATCCGTTCCGGAAGTAGATAAGGTATTGGGCAAGGCGGGTCGCGCCAGCACAGCAACAGACAATTCACCCATCAGTATGATTGAGACGATTATTATGCTTAAACCACGGTCTGAATGGCGTGCTGGCATCACCAAAAAAGATATTATCAATGAACTGGATGCAAAACTTCAGATACCTGGTGTAGTCAATGGCTGGACACAGCCGATCATTAATCGCATCAATATGCTTTCCACAGGCATTCGTACTGATGTGGGAGTAAAAGTATATGGACAAAATCTTGATACGCTTGCAGCCGTTTCAGAACGCGTAAGAAAAGTGTTGGAGGGTACACCCGGCATCAAAGATTTGTATGTTGAACCTATTACGGGTGGCAAATATTTAAGTATTAACCCGCGGCGCGAGGCACTGAGCCGCTACGGTTTAAGTATTGATGACGTGAACCAGACTGTAGAATCCGCTTTAGGTGGCGCACCTATTGGGAACACAGTAGAAGGCCGTCAACGTTTTTCTATCAATGTGCGTCTGGCACAGGATTATCGTAACAGCGTTGAGCGAATTAAAAGGATTCCGCTAATGTCACCTACTTCGGGTGAAGTGCCGCTGTCAGCCGTGGCTGATATTTCATTTGAAGATGGCCCGCCCATGATTACTTCCGAAAATGCCATGTTGCGCGGAGCTGTCCTGTTCAATGTTCGTGACAGGGACTTAGGAAGCACGGTGAAAGAAGCGATCAATAAAATGAACCAGGCAAATGGCGTGTTACCACCCGGTTATTATGTTGAATGGAGCGGGCAGTATGAGAATCTGATTCGCGGTCAGCAAACATTGTTATGGATTGCGCCTATCGTACTGATCATTATATTTTTCTCACTCTATTTTGCTTTTCACTCCATTCGCGAGGCGTTCTTCAGTCTCATTACAGTTCCATTTGCACTCATTGGTGGCGCTTACATGATTTGGATTTGGGGTGTGAATTTATCAGTAGCTGTGGCAGTAGGGTTCATTGCCTTGTTTGGTATTGCGGTGGAAACAGGTATTGTAATGGTGATTTACCTCAATGACGCCATGCAGCAACTTGTAAAATTAAAAGGCAATTCAAAGGAAACGATTACCAGGGAGGATTTGCGGCAATATGTGATCATGGGAGCGGCCAAGCGGCTACGGCCTAAGTTGATGACCGTCTGCGTGTCGCTGTTTGGTTTAGTACCGATACTGTGGGCCACCGGCGTGGGTACTGATGTAATGAAGCCGATTGTGCTGCCGATGATCGGCGGTGTTCTTACTTCTTCAACGCATATTCTATTAGTGACGCCGCTCATTTTCCTGATGACAAAAGAATATGAATTGCGCAAATACGGAAAACTGGAAATTCATGAAACACATCATTAAATATATACTATGGTTGCCAGCGTTGGTTCCCGTGCAGTTGTTGGCTCAACAAAAGCCGGTATTAACGCTCGACAGCATTCTGCAACGTATCGACAGGAATAATGTATTGCTTCAGTCCTACGACCTGAAAGCGCAAAGCTATAAATACAGTGCGGATGCGTCCACTGCATGGATGCCTCCGATGGTAGGGTTAGGAACGTTTATGACGCCTTATCCCAATCAGAAAGTGATGGAACCGAGCGACAGGGGAAGTCTTATGCTCCAGATAGAGCAGGACATTCCCAACGTCGCAAAATTGAAGGCCCGGAAAAGATATATAGAATCGCAGGGGAATGTAGAAAGGGCCAACAGGGCTATCACACTCAACGATTTTAAAGCCCAAGCCAAACGCCTGTATTTTAATTGGCTGATCGCTAAACAGCGTATAAAGGTGCTGCAGGAAAATGAAAAGATCATGGTTACCATGAAGAAGATTGAAGAGGTTAGGTATCCTTACAATCAGTCGCAGCTTGGCAGTGTTTATAAAGCCGATGCCAAAATTGAGGAGAACCGCAACATGATCCGTATGCAGGAGGGCACTATTGCAAAAGCAAGAGCATGGCTGAACAGCTTAATGAATGCACCGGGCAATGACCCATTTGAGGTGGACACTACATATTCACCGGAATTTTTACCCGCTGCTTCCTACGATACGGCCTCTCTTTCGGGTGTGAGAAAAGATATACTACGAATGAATGAAAGCATCCGCTCCATGCAACTCAATATTGAAAGCATGAAAACACAGCGGAAACCTGACTTCCGAATCCGCTTTGATCATATGTACCCTTTAGATGCCGTGATGCCTAATGCTTACAGTGTTATGGGCATGATCAGTATTCCGATTGCGCCGTGGTCTTCCAAAATGTATAAGTCGGAGATCAAGGCCATGCAGTTCAATATCCAGAGCATGGAAAAAGAAAAAGCGGCCATGTTGCAGGAAACGCAGGGTATGCTGTACGGAATGCAATACGAAATCGAATCGATGCGAACAAGGGTTAAGGCCCTTGAAGAAAAAGTGATCCCTTCCCTGCAAAAAACGCTGGATGCAAATTTTATCACCTACCAGGAAAATAAAATGCAGTTGACGCAGGTGATCGATGCCTGGGAAGCATTGGTGATGATGCAAATGAATGTGCTCGATGAGAAATTAAAGCTTTATGAAATGATCGTTGATTATGAGAAAGAGTTATATCGTTAATATCATATTGATCGGCCTGTTGTTTTCAGCCATCGGATTTATTTCCTGTAATAATAAATCCGGAAAGGATGTGCATGCTGAACACAAGGATTCGGCTCAGTATACCTGCCCCATGCATCCGCAGATTGTGCAGGATAAGCCGGGAAAATGCCCTATTTGCGGGATGGACCTTGTGCCAAAATCTGCCACTAATGAAATGACTATTGACAGCAGCATTGCGTCTCTTGCAAAGCCTGTCAATACGCAAGTGGTTTCAACCATTCCTGCCATTTCACCCGAAACAGGCACACGCATTTTTTCCGTTGAGGTGAAAGGACAGATTACCTACGACACCCGCAATCAAACCAGTGTATCGAGCCGTGTCAGTGGAAGAATAGAAAAACTCTACATCAAATACAATTACCAGCCCGTGCGCAATGGACAGGTTATTATGGAAATTTATTCGCCCGACCTTGCTGCGGCGCAAAGAGAACTGCTGTATATAGCCCGCTCAGGTAATGATGAAAACATGTTGTCGAGGGCGAAACAGCGCCTGTCATTACTGGGAATGCAACCAGCCCAAATAGATCAGGTATTGAAAACAGGAAACGTTTTATACCGTGTACCCGTCTATAGCACTGCTTCGGGCTACATCCTCGAAAAGCAGGCTGCTGGCGCTACTTCAGTTGCTCCATCAACCAGCGGGTCCGACGCTTCTGCAGGTGGAAATGATGGCATGGACAATATGAGCGGAGGTGCAACCAGTGCACAGCAAACTGTTATACCTTCTGTAACGACAACGCCTGTATTGATTCGTGAAGGACAGTACGTGTCTGCAGGTCAATCTTTATTTACGATATATCGCTCGGAAACGCTTGTTGCAGAATTTGCCTTAAAGCCTGATATGGCCTCACAGGTAAAAAGGGGCCAGAAATTGATTTTCCGCACCACATCAGGTGGCGAAAAAGTGTACACCGGGAACATCGGGTTAATAGAACCTGTTCTACGCAGCGGAGAAAGTTTTACAGTAGCAAGAGTATATATCACTAACAGGGAATTGTTTCCCGGTCAATTGGTTTATGCCAACATTCCCGTTGTGTACCGCGGCGGATGGTGGTTACCTAAGAAAGCTGTATGGCAATCCGGCACGCAGGCAATTGTATTTAAAAAACAGGGAGAGGTATATATACCTACCGCCGTTCAAACAGGCGCAGAGGTAGAAGGCATGGTGCTCGTGACCTCTTCAATAGGCGACTGGATGGTAGCTGAAAATGCCTGGTACCTGGTGGATAGCGAGAGCTTTATTAAGACAAACGAACAATCCAAAAAATAAAATGGAAAGAAAGCGATTTATAAAAGCGGCTTTTATTGTTGCAGTGGTTCCCGGACTGTTACTGGCAGCGTGCAAAGAAAAAACGGAACAGGCAGGCACAGTCAAGAAACAGACTTATACCTGCTCTATGCACCCGCAGATTGTCCAGGAAGGACCCGGCACCTGTCCTATTTGCGGGATGGACCTTGTGCCTTTCGACAAGAATAATACAGACCCGAACCTTACTTTAAGTGAAAGCCAGATTGCGCTTGCCAATATTACAACAATCACTGTTGGTACAGGTGCATTAGAAAACAACAAAATATTAAATGGGCGATTAGCGATCAACCCTGAACAATCAGCATTTGTATCCAGTCGCGTTGCCGGTCGTATTGAAGTATTGTACGTGAGAGAAACCGGTGTCAGAATAAACAAAGGCCAACCCCTGTACAAAATTTACTCGGAACAGTTGGCTGCGCTGCAACAAGAATATTTGGTTGCGGTGGCCCAAGTGCAACAATTTCCGGCAGATGATCGCTTTCAGCAAATCGAAAAAGCTGCGCGACAAAAATTATTGCTGTATGATCAAACAGAAGCGCAATTGCAACGCCTCGTAAAATCTCAAAAAACAGATCCTTATGTTACTTACCCTTCTCCTGTGAGTGGTAATGTTGCTGAGTTGCAAGTAACGGAAGGGCAATACGTAGGCGAGGGCAGTAGTATAATGCGTATCGAAGGCTATAATAACTTATGGGTGGAAGCGGATGTTTATCCTGCCGAAGCATCGCTCGTAAAAGTGGGACAGGTTGTAAAAGTGGTAATACCTGGTTGGGAAGATCAGCCTCAAAGGATGACTATTCAATTCATCAATCCTTCATTACAAAGCGGCAGCCAGTTAATGCAGGTAAGGGGAACTATTCCCAATCCAAATAATCAATGGCAACCGGGCTTGCAAGCGAATATTCTGCTGCCGGTTAAAAGTTCAGGAAACGTGATTGCGCTCCCTGTCGATGCTGTCATACGCGATGGCAAGGGAATGCATGTATGGGTTGAAGAGAGCAAGGGTAAGTTTGTTCCCCGCCGTGTAAGAACCGGTGCTGAAAATGCGGATGTCGTAGAAATTACTGAAGGCATCGAAGAAGGGGAAAAAGTGGTTGTAACCGGAGCTTATTTGCTGTATAGCGAATATGTGCTTAAGAAGGGAGCCGATCCGATGGCGGCGCATAATCATTAAAAAACCAATATTTAAAATAAAAAACAAAACAATGAAACACGTATTGAAACTGACTATGTCCCTGACGGCGGCAATTTTGCTGGCTGCATGTGGTAACGAAGGCAGCACTGAAAACAAAAAAGACAATGATACAGCAAATCATGAAGGGCACGACATGAGTAAAAATAGTAGTGCTTCCGGCAAAGTCGGATTAAAGGACGATAAACTGAATGCAGTATATCAGCACTATGTGCATTTAACTACTGCCCTCACAAATGGTGACGCAGCTGAGGCGAAGGTAGCCAGCAATGCAATCGAGGTGGGAATTAAGGAAGTTCCTGGTGGAGAAACGGTGACTGCTCAGGCCGCTAAGATCACGGCTGCAAGCGATATAGAAGCACAACGTGTCGCATATTCCACCCTCAGTAATGAATTTATCGAATTGGTTAAGAAATCCGGATTATCGGGCGGCGAACTATATGTTGACTACTGCCCTATGGCGCTCAATGACAAGGGAGCTTATTGGTTAAGTTCAAACAAGGAAATCCGTAATCCGTATTTCGGTGAAAAAATGATGACCTGCGGAGAAATAAAAGAAACCATTAAGTAACCGCAAAAAAATAAATGATGAATAAAAACAAAAGGTCATTCTTTCAATTCATGGTTGCACTCATTATCCTATTCGGATATATGGCGACCGGAAATTTACATGCGCAAACACGGGAAGTGTGCTATAATCCCAACCTGGTTAAAGACACGAGTAAAAGAAGCATCAATTCTATGGCGGTTGGTGCTATTGGCAATGATTCAGTGAAGATCAGTTATCATTCTCCTGGAGTAAGAGGCAGGATTATTTGGGGAGGCCTGGTCCCTTACGATGAAGTATGGGTAACCGGTGCCCACGATGCCACTACCATCGAAATTGCAAAACCTTTTGTGATTGGTGGAAAAGAAATTCCGGCGGGCAAATACGCCATTTTTACCATACCGGGGAAAAAAGAATGGACCGTAATAATCAATACCAGGTGGAAACAACATCTCGCATCGGAATATGACGAAAAAGAGGATGTAGTGAGGGTTAAGATAAAACCTAAAAAAAATCCCTTTACTGAAAGGTTGCAATATTTCGTGGAAGGAAATAACGGCAACCAGGGCAAAATAGCGATAGCATGGGAAAAGATCAGAATTGAAATTCCAGTGACCATCAAAATTTAAGTTATGGAACATCATCACCACGAGCAGCAACAATATACCTGTCCAATGCATCCTGAAGTGATCAAGGATGGGCCTGGTCAATGTCCGAAATGCGGGATGAACCTGGTACCGGTAGAAAGGAAAGAAAAAGCTGTTAAGGACAGTCGCCATGATCACACCGAAATGCATCACCAGCATGGCAGTGCGAACCCGCCGATGGGTCACGAGGGACACGATCATCATGCCATGATGATAGATGACTTCAAAAAGCGGTTTTACGTGGTGCTGGTGTTAACCATTCCTATTATGCTGCTGTCGGAAATGATACAGCACTGGCTGAATATCCATATTAGTTTTACCGGATCCCAATACGTGTTACTGGCCCTTTCGACAATTGTATTCTTTTATGGCGGGTGGCCTTTTCTCAAAGGCTGGTTCGATGAAATGAAAATCTGGAAGCCAGGCATGATGACGTTGATTGGGTTTGCCATAACGGTTGCCTATGTGTATAGTGTTGCAACTGTTTTCGGGTTGAAGGGAATGGACTTTTTCTGGGAGCTGGCAACACTGATTCTGATCATGCTTTTGGGACACTGGATCGAAATGAAATCGGTCGCCGGGGCATCGCGGGAACTGGAACTGCTTGTTCAGATGATGCCGGCCGATGCGCACCTTGTACATGGCGACCATGTAATGGATGTGGAAACGGAGACGCTAAAAGAAAATGATATTATTCTTATAAAACCCGGCGAGAAAGTGGCTGCGGATGGCGTCATAACAGAAGGCGAAAGTTATCTGAACGAAAGTATGCTGACGGGGGAATCGAAGCCGGTGCAAAAAGTAAAGGGTGACCCGGTTATTGCCGGTTCTCTAAACGGCAATGGCTCACTGAAGATCAAAGTTTCACATGGGGCAAAGGATTCTTATCTGTCGCAGGTAATTAAATTGGTTCAGGACGCGCAAAAATCGAAATCAAAGACCCAGTTACTTGCCGATAAAGCGGCACAATGGCTTACAATCATTGCGATTGTAGCGGGCGTTACCACTTTTTTATACTGGTACTTCGATGGAAGGGAATTGGCTTTTGCCATCGAGCGAATGGTTACAGTTATCGTAATATGCTGTCCCCATGCTTTGGGATTGGCCGTGCCACTGGTTGTAGCAAAGTCAACAGCCTTATCTGCGCAAAACGGCCTGCTTATAAAAAACAGGACAGCCTTTGAAAATTCCCGCAAAGTAACCACCCTTGTATTTGATAAAACCGGCACGTTGACCATTGGCAAATTCGAGGTATCCAAAGTTGTTTCTTTAATGACTGATGTTGACGAGAAAGAATTAATACGGATGGCTGCTGCACTTGAACAGAACTCAGAGCATCCGATTGCAACCGGTATTATACAGAAAGCAAAAGATATGTCGGTAGTCATTCCTTCTCCACAAAATTTCAATGCCATTACCGGCAAAGGCGTGGAAGCCACGGTGGAAGGCAAACAAATCAAAGTAGTTAGTCCAGGCTATCTTAAAGAAAAGAATATTTCACTGCCGTCCGGCTTTAATCCTGATGCTGATGAAACGGTTGTTTTCGTTTTAATCAATGATAAACTTGCAGGATACGTTTCTTTATCAGACAAAATAAGGGCCGAATCCGCCGACGCCATTAAGACGTTGCATGAGAACAATATAAAATCCGTTCTTCTTACAGGCGATAATTCCAGGGTAGCAGAAAGCGTCAGCAAAAAACTGGGAATTGATACTTATTATGCAGAGGTATTGCCACACCAAAAGTTAGAAAAGATTAGAGAATTACAGGACAAGGGAGAATATGTCGCCATGACCGGCGATGGCGTTAATGATGCTCCTGCTTTGGCGCAGGCAGACGTAGGAATAGCGGTAGGCAGTGGCAGCGACATTGCCGCCGAAACCGCTGGAATTGTACTTGTGAACAGTAATCCAAAAGATATAGTAAACCTGATCCTGTTTGGTAAGGCCACTTACCGGAAAATGATTCAAAACCTTGCATGGGCAACTGGCTACAATGTGGTGGCGCTTCCATTGGCGGCAGGAGTATTGTATAAAATGGGCGTCCTGCTTAGTCCGGCGGTTGGCGCTGTTCTGATGAGTGCAAGCACGGTGGTTGTAGCCATTAATGCGGCATTGCTTAAAGTAAAAAATAAATCATAGAATGTATTTTCGCATTATACTTATTACACTATTCGTCCTTTAGTTTCGCTCCGTGATAAACAGCTACAAAATTATTAGGAAGGTGAACTATCGTTGCGAGAGGAGATCAGCTCCCAGGAGCGTATTAGACCTTCCTTTTTACCTTACAGAAAAGCCCCTTTGCGCATCAGACCGTCTTTATCTCATTAGAGAGATACCCAGGTGCGCGTCTCAAGTCAGGCTTCTCGTTGCGTATCAGACCTCTTCTCGTTTTCGTTGCCAGGATCAATTTAGAATATTAGCCGTAATGGGCTATTATATTGTGGAGTAGCACATTTCAAGCATGAATCCGGGAGCAGCATACGAGGCAAGACAAGTGTACGCCATTTAGCCAATTAGAAGTTAAAGACATTGCTCAAGATGGCTGCGATATGTGCCATGTGGCTTGATCCGGTACATTTTTAACCCTGAAGGCAAATGACAACATACATAAATGGGCCTGCGTATGCTGGATAGGCCAAGCCTGACCAAGAATATGCGCACGCTCCAAATGTCGCCAGGCTGCTTTTAGATGTCCGTTTTTGTATGCACTTTCCGCCAATTAAAGTTCTGCATCAAAATGGGGCTTTAAGTTCCTTCGGAATGTTCATATGCAGGTTTGTCAGTTTAATTTTTTGTTTTGAATTCTTACGGCATTCAAAATAGCAAGTAAAGCTACACCCACATCTGCAATTACCGCTTCCCACAATGTCGCAACACCACCTGCACCCAAGATCAACACAAACACTTTTACCACCATCGCCATGATAATATTTTGCCAAACGATATTTCGTGTAATATTCCCGGCTTTGATGGCAGAAACAATCTTAGAGGGCTGATCGTTTTGAATGACAACATCGGCTGTTTCAATTGTAGCATCGCTGCCAAGTCCTCCCATAGCAATGCCAGCATCGGCCAATGCCACCACAGGGGCGTCATTAACGCCATCACCTACAAAAGCTATTCTTCTGCCTTCGTTTTTCAGCGACTGGACTTGCTCCACCTTTCCTTCAGGCAGTAAATCGCCGTAGGCCTTGTCAATGCCTATTTTGCGTGCTACAGTATCTACGACGCTTTGTTTATCCCCCGAAAGCATGACCGTCTGTATATTGAGGTCATGCATCGATTTTATTGCCTCAATAGCATCTTCTTTAATCTCATCGGCAATGGTAATGTAACCACTGTACCGGCCATTGATGGCTACTACTACAACCGTTTCTGTCAGTGATTCAATGGTTGACGGATAATCAATGTTGAACTTTTTGAGCAGCTTTACATTTCCGGCCAGGATCTCTTTACCATGAACGATGCCTTTCAGTCCATGCCCGGCAATTTCCTCAATCCCGGTTACCTGCATCTGCTGGAAATCCCGTGGGGCAAACACAACAATGGCTTTACCCACAGGATGCGTTGAGTTCTTCTCCAGGGCTGCGGTCATTTTAACCAGCTCATTTTTATCTATGCCTGCTGCAACGACTTCCTGTACTTTGAAAACGCCTTTGGTCAGCGTTCCTGTTTTATCCATTACGACAGTATCTACCCTTGTCATCACATCCAGGAAATTTCCACCTTTAAACAAAATGCCGTTCCTGGATGCCAGGCCAATGCCACCAAAATAGCCCAATGGAATAGATACCACCAGCGCACACGGGCAACTGATCACCAGGAATACCAGTGCCCTGTAAAACCATGTTTGGAAATTATAATCCTCAACGATAAAATATGGAAAAACACATACCGCAACGGCCAGGAAAAATACAATGGGCGTATATACTTTCGCAAACCGCGAAATAAATAGTTGGGTTTGCGATTTTCGGGCAGTTGCATCCTGTACCATCGTGAGTATCTGGCTCAATTTGCTGTCCTTAAATAATGCACTTACTTTCACATCAGCAACCGTATTTAAATTAATCATTCCTGCAAGAATCGTTTCACCCTTATGTTTCGTATCTGGTTTACTTTCCCCCGTAAGTGCGGCTGTATTAAACGAGGCGGTTGCTGAGAGTAACTCGCCGTCAAGCGCTACCTTTTCTCCCGGCTTAATTTGAATGGTTTCACCTACCTGTACTTCCGATGGGTTAACTACTTGATCCCGTCCGTTCCTGAGAACGGTCACCTGGTCCGGCCGAATATCTAACAGTGCTTTTATACTCCTTTTAGCTCTGTTTACAGCGGTGTCCTGAAACCATTCACCTATTTGGTAAAATACCATTACAGCCACACCTTCCTCATATTCTCCTATAATGAATGCCCCAATTGTAGCAACACTCATGAGTACAAACTCATTGAATATGTCGCCTCGCTTCGATTTTCGAAACGCCAGTTCAAGCACTTTGCGACCTGCCAGCAAATATGCAATGAGGTTGATGATCAACGAAGGCCACCTGGGTATTTCTATTGTAAAACCATATTCTAATACCAGCAGTACAACCAGGATAAAAAGTGCCAGCAGAAGATCCAAATGTGCTCTCCAGCCTTCATCATTTGCTTTTGCTACCTGTTTTACTTGAACAGAGGAATCCATTGATCCTGATTCTGGCCGTTGTTTTTGCCTGTCATCGTCATGGCTACAACAATGGTCGTGTCTGGATGTATCGCTATTTGTTGTATTTGACATGCTATCATTAATTTATAAAGTAAGAAATGATACCTGTGAAAACCAGAGTGAACCCTGTTATCATACCTGCATTATGTTCTAGGGAGTGCCAGTTGAGTTTGAGTATGCCTTTGTAAGCAACCCTTACCAGCAGCAACATGCCGGCGGTGGTTATTATAATATACAATGATCCTATAATCCAAATCAGCCATGGAGCTTGGGCGCCTGCCAAAAGAAAGTAGGCTTCAATTTCCATACATGGAGAGAAAAACATTGCGGTGACCAATGCTGTTATAATGGCTGCCTTAGTTTTTTTCTTCTTTACATTTTCACCGATGTGAAAATGTTTATGCCGGTGGTGCCGGTAAATAAACAACAATCCCAATGCAATGAGGATGCTTGGCGCAATGATACTGGCAAATTGTGTTAAGCTGCTGGTTAACCTGGCGCCTAACACACCCAATACAATACCAATGAGTAGTGTACTTAGACCATGAGCCAACGCACAAATGAGTGTTACCCTGGTAACCTCCCCGGTGGTCCATTGTTCTTTTCTGCCAATTGCAATTACAGGCAGCCAATGATTAGGTATTACTGCATGAAGTAAACTGATGATTAGACTGCCTGTAATAATTGAAATCATAACCTGATTTTAATCCCTCCATTTACAACAAATCCTTCTACAGGAGCATATATGTCTCTGAATACAGGACTGTCTATTGAACCTGTATAAATGGTGTCGAATCTGGATTGTCTTGTATTGGTGAAATTTTCAAAGTTGATGAACAGTGAAAATTTTTCCCACAACTTTTCGGCCATGAAACCAGTTATCCAATACGACTTACCAAAGCTGCCGTCACTTAGTTGTTGTTTGCTGAAATAGTAGGCTTCGAGACCCAGCTTCAGCTTGTCTTCTATCTCATACATCAACACATTGTTCAAGCGATGTTTTGCTGTTAGTGGCAGCCATTCTTTGTTGTTGTCAAAATGCGTGTTGGCATCGGTATAGGTGTATCCTACAAAGAGCTTGAAATCTCCATAAGTTAGCCGCAGATTGGTTTCCATTCCCTTTGTATCCAGGTAACCCGATGAATTTTGAAATTGTACCTTGCCACCGGGCGCGGTAACCAGTACCAATGGATTATTCAGCTTTGTATAGAAGAACAGGTGATTTAAACTAAAACCTACATCGCCAATGTTAGTTCGATAATTGATATCCCAATTGCCTCCTACAGAACGTTCATTCTTCGAGTTATTAATGCTTATAGGCAACAGGTTTTGAAACTGTCTTCTTTCCGCTTCTTCTGTGAAGATCGTGGGGGTTTTGTAACCAAAGCCGCCACCGATGCGCGTAGTCAGTTGTGGGGTTATCCTGAACATGGCCGACACTCTTGGCAGCAATTCAAAACCATATTCGTTTACATAGTCGCCGCGCAGTCCACTTTCTAAAACAACCTTATCAGATATTGACCACGCATTTTGAATAAATATACCATAGGTGTTGTAATGATAGTCTCTTGCCGGATCTGCTGTTTGTCCTTTCTCGCTTAAATCTTCTGTTAGTACATTTGCTCCTATTACCCAGTCTGATTTATCCCCCTTCCTGTTCCAGGTAAACTCTGAAAAAGACGATTGTTGCAACGCATCAAAAGTGTAGGTTGGAATAGCAAGCACGCGGTCAAAGCGACTATAGCTATTTTTGAACTGCAAGGTTGAATGTTCATTCAGTCTGTGTGCCATGCCCACTTGTGTTGTAATGCGGTCGGTATTATTTTTTTCAAAAAATCCACTGCCGCCATTTTTTATATATTCCATGCTGCCACCGGTACGTTCTTCTGTGATGTAAGTAATACCAACATCTGCTGTTGTGTTTTTACCGTACAGAAATAGTCGTGGATTAACGGTATAGCGTTCAAATTTTGGAATGGCTGTCAGGCCAAGATCGGCAGGGTCAAAAGCCTTATTGCTATTTCTCGATGCAAACACCGTTAAACCTGCTTTGCCGTACCGCTGGCTGTAAAAGCCACTGAGATCGAGGCCGCCTGCCGATGTGCCATTGGCAAGAAAACTCAACTCTCTGTTGGTTCCAGGTGTTTTGGAAACAAGGTTCACCAAACCTGCTATTGCACCACCGCCATAAAGGGTGGACGCAGCGCCTTTGATCACTTCAACCTGCTTTAAGTCTAGCGGTGCGATCTGTAGGATCGAAAGACCACCGGCAAAACCCGAATACAATGGGTAGCCATCTCTGAGCAATTGGGTGTATCGGCCCTCTAAACCCTGTATCCTGATCCCTGCATTGAAGGATGTGGCGGAGGTTTGCTGGGTTTGAATGCCGGTGCTTTCATTTAGCATCATCCGGATGTCTCCGGGTTTCATATTGCCTTTTTCCGCTAGTTCCTCTCCTGAAATAACTTCAGTTCTTGTAGGTGTATTTGTAATGGTCCGGCTGATACGGGTCGCTGTAACCACCACTTCTTCTTCATGCCCTTCTTCATTTTCTTCTAACTCGATTTCCATTGTATCAGAAGCCAGCGGAAAATTATAGGTAACCGTTTTTTCTTCGAACCCGATGTAAGTAATAATAAAAGTTTGGGCACCATCCGGCACCCCGCTGATAACCGCGACGCCATTGCTGTCTGCAATCACCGATCTTTTTTGTTCTTTCCAGGTAATGGTTGCGCCCGGCAGAGGTGCCTTTTCCTCGCCACCTTTGATAAGGACCGTAAAATTTTGCTGTGCATGTGCAGCCATAGTCAGGCAGCACAGGATAATGCCTGTCAATAGGTATTTCATTTGTTGTAATTCCGTTAATAAAATCAAATAACTTCTTGGTAGCCTGGTTACGGATTCCGGGGAGGCTGGAACAACGTGGAAGAAAAGATTGCAGAAAAGAAACCTATGACCTTTTCATGATGGGTTGGAAGGCAAATTTCCGGAACATTGACTGTTTCCTGCTTCAAGAATTGGACGAATCCAACACACGATCCGCAGGTAAAAAAGGGAGAGCAGGATCGGTCTTGATGGTCTTGGTCGCCTCCAGAAGCGGCACTAACGTTTTCATCCTGACAATCATCTGCCGGACAGCAGGGTATTGTTGAACCCGTTATCACTAGCATAGCCAGTAGGAAAACCAACCACTTTTTCATGGCACGAAGATACGAAACACACCCAAATTGCGCATAACTGCTCAAAAGCCTTCCCAACGATAAAAGGACTGCGTCGAAACAGGAGCTGACCTATGCAATATAGCTTGGTAAAAAAAAGCACTAGAAATAATTGGAAACATAAAACATACTTTTATGGTACTGTCTCCATTTTTCCGCAAACTCGGTCTTATTGCCCACATAACTTTTTCGGTTGGCTGGTTTGGTGCCGTTGCAGCATTCCTGGCACTTGCTATTGCCGGGCTCACGAGTGAGAATGCCCAGGTAGTTGCCTCCTGCTATATAAGCATGGAATTCGTTACTTGGTTTGTGATCGTTCAGGCTTGCGCAGGAACATTGGCAACCGGAATTTTCCAATCATTGCTCACGCAATGGGGTTATTCCGTTATTACTGGATTGTGGCAAAATTTCTGTTGACCGTGGTTGCAACCATTGTTTTGCTGCTGCACCTCCGGCCCATAAGCATTATGGCGGACGCTGTATCAGGTGACGTGGTGCCTGATTTGAAGATTAGGGGATTAAGGGTTCAATTGTTAGCGGATGCAGGGGCGGCGCTATTGATGTTGCTTGTTACTACCACAATTTCGGTATATAAGCCATGGGGCATGACTGGATATGGGAAAAGGAAATTAAATGAACAGGGAAAAAAGCACCGGCCAGTAAGTCAACCATGCGGAGATACTGGGTATTTTATGTTCTGTTGGCACTTATTGCGCTGGCAATTCTTATGTTTATCATTTTACACCTGGCAGGTGGAAGTTTCAGCACCCATTAGTCCCAGTTGTGCCGCGCATAGAGCATTTAGCATCCTTTTCAGTGACGCGAAAAAAATATTTGGTTTGAATAATATTAATCGTAATATTGCGATTGAATGGGACTGACAAAGACAGAAATATTTACCGAGAAGCAGAATAAACTGGCTCAAATGATGAAGGCTTTAGCCCATCCTGCTCGTATTGCTATCATTCAGCATTTAATTAAAGCCGAGGCCTGTATTTGCGGCGACCTGGTTGATGAGCTGGGATTGGCACAGGCAACTATTTCACAACATTTAAAGGAGCTGAAAACTGCCGGTTTAATACAGGGCACCATCGAAGGAACCAGCGTATGCTACTGCATTGATCCGAAGGCTTGGAACCAATACAAAACCACTTTTGAGAACTTCTTTGTCGCATACAAAGACAAAAACTGTTGTTGAGTTTTTTTTATTTATATTTATCGCAATATTGCAATAAAACAATTAAAAGTATAGACATGGAAACGGCAGAAAAACTGAAGGAAGTAGTAAAAGAAAAATATGGCGCTATTGCCAGCCAACCGAAAGCACAAAACGCTTCTTCCTGTTGCGGCGCTACGGCCTGTTGTGATGGCGACGATGTTTACAGCATCATGGCAGACGAATACAACCATCTCGAAGGCTATAATCCGGATGCTGATTTAGGCTTAGGTTGCGGCCTTCCCACCCAATACGCTAAAATGGAGGAAGGAGACACGGTTGTTGATTTAGGCAGCGGCGCAGGAAACGATGCATTTATAGCGCGAAAAATCGTTGGGAAAGCGGGTAAAGTGATCGGCATTGACTTTACTCCTGAAATGATCGAAAGGGCAAGAGCCAACGCAGAAAAACTGGGCTTCACTAATATTGAGTTCCGGCAGGGCGATATTGAAGATATGCCGCTGACAAGCAATAAAGCAGACGTGGTAGTGAGTAATTGCGTACTCAATCTAGTTCCCAATAAACATAAGGTCTTTAGTGAAATTTATCGTGTATTGAAACCAGGAGGCCATTTCTCTATATCCGATATTGTATTGGAAGGCTTTTTGCCGGAAAAGTGGAAACAGATCGCTGAACTGTATGCAGGCTGCGTTGCCGGAGCTGTGCAAAAGGAAGAATACCTGGGCATTATTAATGAAGCAGGATTTTCCAATATAGTCCTCCAGAAAGAAAAAGAAATAACCCTGCCCGATGAAATCCTGGCAAACTATTTAAGTGAACCGGAAATTTCCGAGTACAAGGCAGGCAAAAGTAAAATTAAGAGCGTTACTGTCTACGCCGAAAAGCCAGCTAAAGATGACCGGAATTGTTGTGAGCCAGGTAGCGGTTGTTGTTAGCAAAAGTTGTTAAATGTGATAGGCCCGGTCAAGCTGTGATTCCGGGCCTATTTGCTTGAAACATAATTATTACTGCTATAATATGAGAAAATATCTGGCTGAACTATTGGGAACTTTTGCATTGGTGTTTTGCGGAACAGGAGCAATTGTAATCAATCAGGAAACAAGTGGTGCCATAAGTCATGTAGGTATCGCGATAACTTTTGGGCTTATAATAATGAGTATGATCTATGCACTGGGCAACATTTCGGGGGCTCACTTGAACCCAGCTGTCAGTTTTGCCTTTTTCCTTTCGGGACGATTTGCCGGAAAGGAAGTGCTGCCCTATGTCCTAAGCCAGCTCTCAGGTGCTTTTTTGGCAAGTTTGACGTTGCGTTATTTGTTTCCGGCAAACGAATTATTAGGTTCAACCTTGCCTTCAGGCAGTGCCAGTCAATCGTTCATACTGGAATTTTTACTGACTTTCTTCCTGATGCTGGTAATAATAAACGTGGCTACCGGGAGTAAGGAACAAGGAATGTTTGCGGGGCTTGCTATCGGTTCAACTGTTTTGCTTGAAGCTATGTTTGCAGGGCCGGTATGTGGTGCCTCGATGAATCCGGCAAGATCTCTCGCCCCTGCCATTGTCTCGGGCCATACCGAGCATTTATGGGTTTACCTCACGGCAACAACCGCAGGGGCAGTGCTTGCAATCCCTGCGTGGAAATATTTGAGTTCAAAGCAAAATAATAAATAATGAAAATTGCACTTTTCAGCGACATTCATGCTAATCTTCCAGCACTGGAAGCATTTTTTGAAGACGTAGATAGCAAAAACCCTGATTCCGTTTATTGCCTCGGTGATTTGGTTGGTTATAATATTTGGCCAAACGAAGTGATCAATGAGATCAGGAAACGTGGCATTCCTACTATTGCCGGTAATTATGATTTCGGCATAGGTAGAATGAGCGATGATTGTGGTTGTGCTTATAAAACAGACACAGAGAAGGACATGGGCAAGATTTCCATATCATACACCAACACACTTGTAAAGCCAAATGAAAGAAAATATTTGCGAACACTGCCTGCACATATTCGTCTGGAATTTCAATTAAATGAAGACAGGTTGAACCTGCTCCTCGTTCATGGAAGTCCCCGCAAGATTAACGAGTATTTATTTGAAGACAGGGACGAAAAGAGCTTACTCCGGATCATGGAACAGGCCGATGCAGATATCATGTGCTTTGGCCACACACATAAGCCCTACCATAGAGTGCTACCAACGGAACCAGGTGATTCAAAGCATTTCCGTCATGCAATCAATATCGGCTCGGTAGGTAAGCCAAAGGACAATGATAATAGAGGATGCTATGTAATACTTACTATTAACGATAATAGCAACATTACTGACAAAGACACGGTACAGGCAGAATTTATCAGGTTTGAATATGATGTGGAGAAAGCGGCTAAGGCGGTAGAGGATAGTCCCTTGCCTAATGGGTACGCTGATATGTTGAGAAGAGGATATTAATACGCGGTGAAAACTTTTTCCATGCCATGTCAATTTGAGTTTGCAGGTAGTCCGTAAGAAACTTAACTAAAACCGCTCTGTTCTTTATTTGAAGACATTGATAGAGCAAAGGTGTTCGCAATTGCCGATGGCATTCGTCGAAGTAGTACGGCTCCGCACATAAAAATTAGTGCTGCGAATACAGTATTTGTGAAAAGGAAGGTTTCGAGACGGCATTAAGTAGTGATGTATTATTTAGCTGCGTTGACCGCCCATGGCCCAGACAGATACCGAATTTTATTGCTTATGCCCACCTCATACCAGTCATAGATGGAGGAATATTTGTACGCGCCAATAAGAAAAACACCAACATAGCTGGTGCTGATTGGAAGGTGCAAACCGTGGGCTATAAACGCGCATGCCTGGAATGCCTCGGTCAATATAAAACTGAAAACGTGTCTTAGGAGATAAATGGCATGCTTGATGACCCGGAGTACCAAACCTGTTTTTAAGATTATTTAATAAACTGTTCCGAAAGAAAACGCAAAAAAATTAGTCTCTTTCCCTATTGCCCTGTGATTTGACCGATTTTTTTGGTTATATCAAACACATTTACATCCGGATAAAATTTATTCATAAAATCGACAAATTGCTCTTTTATATCCAACTTTGCCCATTCGTACAGAGGAAGCATAAACGGCGGTGATTTATAAAACTTTTTTGAAAATTCATACAAGACATAGTAAGGCGGGCCATAATGAAATGAATTTTCAATCATCTTTTCATGCATTGATGGCTTCAAGGCAATCTTCATATCGTACACAACATTATAGGGTGTAATAAGTTTACTGCCTACCTTAAGCGATTCCGCAAGCCACGGCATACCCTCATCATGAAAGAAAGTATACAAATAATTCCTGAACCCATCTTCCATTTCATCCAGCAGATCGCGACTGTAAAATTCATATTCCTTCCTAAATACCTCAAGTGAAAAATTCTTCAGGTTCTTGTCTACTACAAATTCAATCAGCGCTTCTTCCTTTGCAATCACATCCTTTAAGTCTGGGCCATAAATTTTACCCAGGTGCTGTATCCCATATTTCGGCTTTGAAAGAAGTTCAAAGAAGTTACTTTTAAAGAAAGTGGTCTTTCGGTCAAATGTAACCTGGATGTACAAAGGATACGTTGACTTACCATGAAACAAGACTTTATTCAGCCGATCATTGTAATAAACTTTATGCGTAACCTTATACGTTTTTTCCATTTTGCGTTACTTAACGGGAATTATCGCCAAAATTAACATTCCGCCAGCTTTGTTAAATTCACTCAAATTGAGTTAAAATGCATCAAGCTGGGTAAAGTCCCAAAAGATTTCTGTATCAAATTAGCCTAAAGTTTAGGTAACACCAAAATTTATCTAAACAATGTCGTATATTAGCATTGTGATACCCTTACACAAGGGTTTTGTGAAGTGTGAACATAAAGTGAGGAGGTGTAAGTGGAAAAGATGCAACCGGAGGATGCAGCGGAAGTGCTGCGCAAACACGGTATGGAAGTTACCGTGGAACAGGCTAAACAAATATTGGAGTTTTTCCGCATTTTGGCTAATATAGCCGTAACCCAATACTTAAGAAATGAGAATAGCTGACTTGTACATCAGGGTAAGTACGGACGAGCAGGCGGATAAAGGTTATTCCCAACGGAGCCAGGAGGAAACATTACGCAGGTATTGCGAAATAAATTCCATTCAGGTCCGAAAGGTGATTTATGAAGATCACTCGGCAAAAACCTTTAACCGGCCTGAATGGGACAAACTGCTTGCAGAGTTGAAGAAACACAAAGGCAAGTCGGATCTTATTCTTTTTACCAAATGGGACAGGTTCAGCCGGAATGCGGGCGACGCCTATCAAATGATCAGTACGCTTCGAAGGCTGGGCGTAGAACCACAAGCTGTGGAACAACCCTTAGACCTTTCGATCCCTGAAAATAAAATGATGCTGGCGTTTTACCTTGCCGCGCCGGAAGTCGAGAACGACCGCAGGGCGTTGAATGTGATCTACGGCATGCGCAGGGCCAAAAAAGAAGGGCGTTGGATGGCCACCGCACCAGTCGGGTATGTGAACAAAACTTCTGAAACCGGGCGCAAATACATAACTCCTAAAGAACCTGAAGCAAGCATTATGAAATGGGTTTTTCAGGAATTGGCGAAGGGCGTTTATGCAGCAGATCAAATCAGGAAAGCAGCTAATAAAAAGGGACTAAAATGCGCGAGGAACAATTTCTGGAATATTATCCGGAACCCGGTGTATTGCGGCAAAATTGTGGTTTCAAAGTTTAAGGACGAAGAAAGCACAATTGTACCGGGTTTGCATGAACCGCTAATTTCAGAAACACTTTTCTATCAGGTACAGGAAGTCTTAAACGGTAAAAAAAGGCATGCCCGACTGGGAACTTCCATTTCCACTCATGAAGCATTCCCTTTACGCGGTTTCCTGGTTTGCCCGGAATGTGGAAGAATGTTGACGGCAAGCGCCTCAAAAGGCACGGGTGGCCTTTATTATTACTATCACTGTATTTCGTCGTGCGGCGTAAGATTTAAGGCAGAGAATGCAAACACTCTTTTTGTTCGGGAGTTGAAGAAATATGTGCCCAATCCCGGTATGAGTGAGATATACGTTGTAACCATCAGGGAGGCATATAACGAGCAAACCAAATCCCAATTTAACGACCGCAAAAAAATCCTTTTCCAATTAGAAGAAATAAATACGCGCCTAAAGAACGCAAGAACCCTGCTGGCCGACCATAAAATAGAGGCCGAAGATTTCAGGGAATTAAAGACAGAATGCACGGCCCGGATCAACGAACTGGAAGCAAAACTGACCGGCTTTTCTCAACAGGAAACCAAGATCGACGACCTGTTAAATAAAGCCGTCTACAACCTTTCTCACCTGAACGTGTATTGGGAAGAAGGGACCGTCGCTGAACGGCGACAAATAGTTAGTTCGATATTTCCCGAAAAATTGACGTTTGACGGATTTACTTATCGAACTACGAGAGTAAATGAAGCTGCCCGGCTAATATACAGGCTGGACGCGGGTTTCAGAGAAATGAAAAACGGGAAAAATCATTCGAAAAATGACCTTTCCCGTTGGGTAGTCCCGACAGGAATCGAACCTGTATCAAAAGTTTAGGAAACTTCTATTCTATCCATTGAACTACGGGACCGGAACAGGGGCTTGTTACACCCCGTTCAGAGCCGGCAAATTTAATCATTT
>Ga0182793_1000312_pt1 | contig 41708 bp, 41 predicted proteins | sample Passage237A_FD_130498 | JGI IMG/M metagenome (GOLD analysis project Ga0182793, IMG submission 130498) | Cellulose adapted compost microbial communities from Newby Island Compost Facility, Milpitas, CA, USA - Passage2 37A (version 2) (version 2) ... | reverse complement strand
CTCATGCACGAGTTCCCGGGCGTTGCGGGCATGCTCGCCAAGATCGCCGAGGGCATCCCGGTCGAGGGTATGGAATCGCTGGCCCCAGCCCTGGTGGATCGTCTCGAGCCGCTGCCGGAGCTGCTGCCCGAGAATGCGGCGATCGCGCTGATCGAGCCGGAGCGCCTGCGCACCCGCGCGCAGAGCCTCGAGGAGACCGACCGCGAGTTCCTGCAGGCCGCGTGGGAAGCCGCCGGCGCCGGCGGCAACGCCCCGATCGCGCTGGACCGCGGGGGCTTCCTATCCCTCGGTGACCTGCGCGCCTCGGCGGGTTCCCGACGCTGGTGGCAGTTCTCGCCGTATCAGCACGCGCCCACCGAGGCAGACGCTGCCAGCAGCGACGTCCTGACCTTGCCCGGCCAGGCGCTGCCCAGCTTCGCTGGCCAGGCGGACGGTGCCATCGAGCACGTCGCGGAACTGCTGTCGGCGGGCACCACCGTCGTGATCGCGACCGCAGCCCACGGTATGAGCGACCGAGCGCAGCAGGTGCTGGCCGAGCGTGGCCTCGCCGCGCGCATCGCCGAGGACCTGCCCGTCGACGCCGAGGGCGGCGTTGCCTGGTTGCTCATCGGCGAGCCCGAGGCAGGCTTCGCCATCCCCGAAGCGAACTTCGCGCTGCTCACCGAGGCCGAGTTCTTCGGCCGGGCCGGTGGCATCGACTCCCGGCAGCCCAAGCGCCTGGCCAGTCGCCGCAAGACCATCGTCGACCCGCTGCAACTGCGACCCGGCGACTATGTGGTGCACGAGACGCACGGTATCGGTCGCTTCGTGGAACTGACCAAGCGCGAAATCTCCACTGGCGGTCGCAACCCGGTCAAACACGTCCGGGAATACCTGGTGCTGGAGTATGCCTCCAGCAAGCGCGGCCACCCGGGCGACCGCTTGTCCGTGCCGACCGACCAGTTGGAACTGCTCAGCCGCTATGTCGGCGGCGAAGAACCGCAGCTCTCGAAGCTGGGCGGCTCGGACTGGGCAGCCACCAAGAGCAAGGCCCGCAAGGCGGTCCGCGAGATCGCGGTCGAACTGGTGAAGTTGTACGCCGCCCGCACGCAGGCGCGCGGTCACGCCTTCAGCCAGGACACCCCCTGGCAGCGGGAGTTGGAAGAGGCTTTCCCCTTCGCGGAGACCCCGGACCAGCTCACCGTCATTGACGAGGTGAAAGCCGACATGGAGCGGCCAGTGCCGATGGACCGGCTCATCTCGGGCGATGTGGGCTACGGCAAGACCGAGATCGCGGTGCGCGCTGCATTCAAGGCGGTGCAGGACGGCAAGCAGGTGGCGGTCCTCGTGCCGACCACGCTGCTAGTGCGCCAACACTTCGAGACCTTCGCGGAACGCTTCGCTGGTTTCCCAGTGCACCTGCGGTCGCTGAGCCGCTTCCAGGCCGACAAGGAGGCCCGCGAGGTGCTCGCCGGGCTCGCCGACGGCAGCGTGGACGTGGTGATCGGTACCCACCGTCTGCTCTCGGACAACATCGTGTTCAAGGACCTCGGTCTGGTGATCATCGACGAGGAGCAGCGCTTCGGTGTCGAACACAAGGACAAGCTGAAGCAGCTGAAGACCAACGTTGACGTGCTCGCCATGAGCGCCACGCCGATCCCGCGCACCCTGGAACTCGCTGTCACCGGCATCCGGGAACTGTCCACCCTGACCACCCCGCCCGAGGCGCGCCTGCCGATCCTCAGCTACGTCGGCCCCCGTGGCGACCAGCAAATTACCGCCGCGATCCGTCGCGAACTGCTGCGCGAGGGCCAGGTGTTCTACGTGCACAACCGGGTGCAGGACATTAGCCGCGTGGCCGCGCACATCGCTGAGCTCGTTCCCGAGGCGCGCATCGCGGTGGCGCACGGCAAGCTCGCCGAGGCGAGCCTGGAGCGGGTGATGGTCGACTTCTGGGAGCGCAGGATCGACGTGCTGGTGGCGACCACCATCATCGAGACCGGCCTCGACATCGCGAACGCGAATACGCTCATCATCGACAACGCCGACAAGCTCGGCCTCAGCCAGTTGCATCAGTTGCGCGGCCGCGTCGGCCGCGGCCGGGAGCGCGGCTACGCCTACTTCCTCTACGACCCGGACAAGCCGCTGTCCGAGACCGCGCACGACCGGCTCGCGACCATCGCCTCGCATAACGAACTGGGTGCGGGCATGCAGATCGCGATGAAGGACCTGGAGCTGCGCGGCGCTGGCAACCTGCTCGGCGGTGAACAGTCCGGCCACATCGCGGGCGTCGGCTTCGACCTCTACCTACGCATGGTCGGCGAGGCGGTGGGTGCCTTCCGTGGTGAGGACGTCGAACGCCCGGGTGAACTGCGCCTGGAACTGCCGGTCGCCGCGCACCTGCCCGAGGACTGGCTCGACAGCGAGCGGCTGCGCCTCGAGGCCTACCAGAAGCTTTCGGTGGCTGCCTCGCCGCAGGCCGCTGCGGACGCGGTGGACACGGTGCTCGAGGAACTGGTGGACCGCTACGGTGCGCTGCCGGAACCGGTGATCGCGCTCGGGGCGATGGCGCGGCTGCGGCGCCGAGCCCAGATCCTCGGCCTGACCGAGGTGGTCGCACTCGGTGGCCGGCTGCGCATTGCGCCGGTGGAGTTGCCGGACTCGCGCAAGACGCGCCTCGCCCGGCTGTATCCCGGGTCGAAGGTCGTAGCCGGCGAGGTGGGCGCCATCCTGGTGCCGATGCCCGGTTCCGGCCTCGGACACGGACTCAACGAGCCGGTGTCGGACGCGGAACTGATCGAGTGGACCGGCAAGGTGTTCGGCAGCATCCTTGAACCGGATCCGGCACCGCCAGCTACCTAGGACGCCGCCGACTCCTGGGCAGCGATCGAATCGCCCTGCACGCTGCCGCTGGTCGCCTTCCCGCGTGCTGCGCGCAGCCGGGCGAGCGCTCCGGCGACCAGTCCGTTTCGAGGCGCGAACAGCCAGACCGCTAGGAAGCACGCGCCCTGCACCACCACGATGCTCGCGCCGGTGGCGGTGTCCAGCCAGTAGCTGGCGTAGATCCCGACCAGGGTGGCGCCGATGCTCACCAGCGGTGCGATCAGTAGCATCCGCGACATCCGCATGGTGAGCAGGCGCGCCGTCGCGCCCGGGATGATGAGCATGGCGACCACCAGCACCACGCCCGCGACCTGCAGCGCGGCCACGGCGGTGACGGCGAGCAGGCCGAGCAGCAAGGCGCCGATGAGGCGGGGCCGCAGCCCGAGCGCGGCCGCATGGTTGGCATCGAAGGCGTACAGCGTGAAATCTCGGTGCTTCAGCCAGACCACCAGCGCCACCACGGCGCTGATCGCGAGCACCTGGATGAGGTCGCCGGCCGAGACGCCGAGCACGTTTCCGAACACGATGTGCTGCAGGTCCGTCTGGGACGGCGTGACCGAGATCAGCACCAGGCCGCCGGCGAACAGCGTGGTGAACACGATGCCGATTGCCGCGTCCTCCTTGATGCGGCTGGTCTGGTGGATCGCGCCGATCAGGCCCACCGCCGCAAATCCCGCGATCGCAGCGCCAATCGCGAATGGTGCACCGACCAGGTAGGCGAGCACGACGCCGGGGAGGACCGCATGGGACACCGCGTCGCCCATGAGCGACCAGCCGATCAACACCAGCCAGCAGGACAGCAGGGCGCAGACGATGCCGGCGGCCAGTGCGGTCAGCAGCGCTCGCTGCATGAAGGCATAACTGAGCGGCTCGATCAGCAGTTCGTACAGGCTCATGCCGCCGCTCCGTCCATACCGAAGGCGAGCGCGAGGCGTTCCGGTCGCAGCGTCTCGGCGGGGAAGCCATGGGCGAGCACACGGCGGCGCAGCAGCGCGACCTCGTCGGCCAGGGCGGGCACGGCCTGCAGGTCGTGGGTCGCGATGAGCGTGGCCACGCCCTGCGCTGCCAGCGAGCGCAGTAGGTCGCTGATCAGCGCCTCGCTGGGTCGGTCCACCCCGGCGAAGGGTTCATCCAGCAGCAGCACCTGCGCCTGCTGCGCGATGCAGCGGGCAATGAAGGCGCGCTTGCGTTGGCCGCCCGACAGGGCGCCGATCGGGCGGTCGGCGAGCTCAGTGAGGCGCACCTGCTCGAGGGCGGCGGCCACGGCGTCGCGGTCGGCGGCCCGCAGCGTCCGCCGAATGCCGAGCCGACCGTAGCGACCCATCGCCACCACGGTGCGCACGCTGACCGGGAAGTCCCAGTCCACCGCCTCGTGCTGCGGTACATATCCAAGCAGCCCGGTCCGGCGCGCCTCGGCGGGGGCGAGGCCGAGAATCTGCACGGTGCCAGCGTCCAGCCGCACCTGCCCCATCAGGGCCCGGAACAGGGTGGACTTGCCAGCGCCGTTCATGCCGATCAGGGCGCAGATGCGCCCGGCGCCGACCTCGAGGCTGGCGCCGTCCAGTGCGGTCACCTCGCCATAGCGCACCAGCAGGTTGCGAGCGGCGATCGCGGGCTGGGGTTCGGTCATGGCGTCCCTCCGGTCAGTCCGGCAATGATCAGGGCGATGTCGTAGCGCAGCAGGTCCAGATAGGTCGGCACCGGGCCGCCCGCCTCGGACAGCGAATCCACGTACAGCACCCCGCCGAAGCGGGCGCCGGTGGCCTGCACCACCTGCTGCATCGCGGCATCCGACACCGTGGACTCGCAGAACACCGCCGGGATCTGGTCGCGCTCCACGCGGTCAATCACCGCGCGAATCTGTTGGGCCGTCACGCCACTGTCGGAGTTCACCGGCCACAGATAGACCTCGGCGAGGCCCGCATCGCGCGCCAGGTACGAGAACGCGCCCTCGCAGGTGACCAGTGTGCGCTGCTGCGGGGGCAGCGTGCCCACCGCCTCGGTCAGTTCGGCGTGGATCGCGCGCAACTGTGCCACGTAGTCGTCGGCCCGTGCGCGGAAATCAGCCGCGTGCTCGGGTGCGAGCTCGCTGAAGGCCGCCACCATCGCCTCGACGTAGCGTTCGGCGGTGACCGGGCTCATCCAGGCGTGCGGGTTGGCGTGGTCGCTGCCGGCGATCATCACCGGGTCGACGTCGGCGGTCACGAGGACGCTGGGCGACTCGACGGTGGCCTGGAACTTCGCAAACCAGCCTTCGAGGCCGAGGCCGTGCTCGAGGATGAGGTTGGCACCGGCGCCGCGGCGCAGGTCGCTGGGGGTGGGCTCGTAGCCGTGGATTTCGGCTCCGAGCTTGGTGACCGATTCTACGCGCAGGTGCCCTCCAGCCACCTCGCTGGCCATATCGGCGAGCACGGTGAAGGTGGTGAGGACGAGCGGGCGCTCATCCTGGACCCGATCGGTCGGCGCGCAGCCTGTCGCGGCGGCGCTGACCAACAGTGTCACCGCCGCAGCCCAACACCGAGTGGGAAGCCGCATCGCTCACCTATCTTTGAGTAATCAAACTCTGCAGTGTGACCACTCTAACACTGTCTGCGTGTGGGGGAGCCAAGTAGACTTCGGACGTGCCTATCGCTGACCTCTCCCGCATGATGCAGGACTACCTGCAGGCGATCTGGAAGGCCTCGGAATGGAATCCGGGTCCGGTCAGTATGAATGAGTTGGCCACTCGTCTCGATGTCACGGTGTCCACCGTCTCCAGTGGGATCAAGCGCCTGCGGGCCGAAGGACTGGTCCAGCACGAGCGCTACGGCGGCGTGGAGTTGACCGACACCGGCAGGGCGGCCGCGCTGGAGATGGTGCGGCGGCACCGGCTGATCGAGACCTACCTGGTCGAGCGCCTCGGTTACTCCTGGGATGAGGTGCATGACGAGGCCGAACACCTTGAACATGCCGTCTCGGATACCTTCGTCGAGCGCATCGCCGCTGAACTTGGCCACCCGACTCGCGATCCGCACGGCGACGTCATCCCCACCGCAGACGGCACGGTGCCCACACAGCAGGCGCTGCTGCTCACCACGCTGCCGGTCGGCGGCGCAGGCGTCGTCTGCCGCATCTCGGACGAACACCCGGACGTGCTGCGCTACCTCGCCGATCGCGGTATCGGCTTGGACGTGCGCCTGCAGGTGTTGGGCCGCAACGATGTTGTGGGTCTGATCGAGTTGCAACGCACGGTCGACGGCGATACCGCTGCGGTGGAACTCGTGCAGAGTGCCGCGAGTGCGATCTGGGTGGTCGGCGCCTAGTTCGCCTTGCGGTGGGCGCCAAAGGCCACCACCGGCAACAGCACTAGCGACCGCACATCAAACAAGATGTGCAGCACAATCACTAGCAGTAGTGAACCGCTGACCAGGAAGATGAGGCCGAACAGTGCCCCCAGGATCGTGGTCGTGATCACGCCAGTCACACCCTGATAGGCGTGCATCGCGCCGAACAGCAACGTTGGCACGAGCCAGGCGGCCCAGGCATGGCCACTGGCGGCGTAGGCGAGCATCGGCAGGCCGAAGCGGAACAGCAGTTCCTCAACGATGCCCGCATTCACTGACAGCGCCGCGCCAAGGGCCAGTTCGTTCCGGTTCCGTGGCAGCAGGGCATGGACGCGGCCGAGCGCCGTCAGGTCTTCCGGTGCGCTGCCGCGCAGCAGCAGCACCGGCAGCACCAGAACCACGGTCAACACGATGACCATGATCCACATCGCGGTGCCCGCACTGGTGCTGAAGCCGGAGGCGAAGGCGTCCTTGAGCCACGGCACTGGGGGCAGGGATTGGCTGTCCTCCAGCAGCGGTGCCAGGTACGGCCAGCTCAGCAACACCACGCTGAGCGCCGTACCGCCGTGGACCAAGAACGATTCGAGCAGCCACTTGCGCATGCGACGCTGGCGCGGACCGGTGGAGCGGTAGCGCTGGAAACGGCGGTACTCGTTGCGTTCCCGCAGCCAGGCGCGCGACAGCAGGAAGATCACCACGACCAGCAGAATGAGCGCATAGAGCAGCTGCCGACCGACGGTATCGTGCGCCACGGTTGCTCCCTGCGTGAGGACGGCAGATCGACGAATCCACCGCAGTCAATGATTCAATGGTGCCGAGAATACCCGGGAGGTCGGATGAACCAGCGTCACGACAAGGAATCCGTGCAGGACGCGGCAGTCGACGCCATGGGTAGGGATCGGGCGGCTCGCGGGCATGCCTCGGGCGAGGCGCTGTTGCGCTTCGTCGCCGTGATGGATCAGATCCGCCGCGACTGCGCCTGGAATCGCCTGCAAACCCACGAATCCTTGGCGCGGTACATCGTCGAGGAATCGTACGAACTCGTGGAGGCGATCGAGGCCGGCGATGACACCGACATCGCCGAAGAGCTCGGCGACGTGTTCTACTCGGTGCTCTTCCACGCCTCCATTGCGGAAGGTCGCGGCGCGTTCACCATCGACGACGTGGCCGAGCGGGCCGCCGAGAAAATGATCCGCCGCCACCCGCACGTGTTCGCGGGCATCGACGCCCCCACCCCGGACGATGTCGAACGCGTCTGGGAAGCGGTGAAGGCCGAGGAGAAGGCACACCGGCGCAGCGCGCTCGACGGGCTGCCGATGACCCTGCCCGCGCTGCTGCTGGCCGAGAAGATGGTCGGCCGCGCTCGCAACGTCGGCGTCTCGGCAGGTGAGGGTGCTGCGGTGCACAGCGAGGCGGACCTCGGCGACGCGCTGCTGGCGCTGGTGGTCGGGGCGCGGGAGGCCGGGCTCGACCCAGAGCGCGCGCTGCGGACTCGGCTGCGGGCGCTCGCCGACGAGGTGCGCGGGGCCGAGGGTGCTGGTTCCGCGGCTGGTACGGACTGATTTGCGGCCTCGTCAGCCGCGCCTCGGTGATGTCTGAAAGAATTGTCCTGTGGCAGCACCAGTGAATCCGCCGCGCGGCATGCGCGATTTCCTCCCCGCCGACAAGGCCCGTCGTGAGCGCGTCCTCCGCCGCATCATCGACGGCTACACCAAGCGTGGCTTCCGCCAGGTCGAGACGCCCGTGATGGAGGAGGCTTCGCGGCTGCATGCCGGCCTTGGCGGCGACAACGAGAAGCTCGCCTTCGGCGTGCTGCGGCGCGGCCTCACTGGTGAGGACCTGAGCAAGGCGGCCGAGTCCGGTGACGTGATGTCGCTGATGGACCTGGGGCTTCGTTACGACCTCACCGTGCCGCTGGCCCGGTTCTATGCCAGCCACCGTGCCGAACTGCCCGGTGTGTTCCGTGCCATTCAGGCTGCGCCGGTCTGGCGCGCCGAGCGCCCGCAGGCTGGTCGCTACCGCCAGTTCATGCAGTGCGACATTGATATCATCGGTGAGCCCGGCATCCTTGCTGAGGCAGAACTGGTCACTGCGACCCTGGGGGCGCTGGCAGACCTGGGGCTCACCGGTGTGACCGTGCGGATCAACGACCGCCGCCTGCTCACCGCGATGCTGAACCACTTCGGCTTCGCCGAGGACGTGCACGCGGCGGTGCTGATCACGGTCGACAAGCTCGACAAGATCGGCCCGGACGGGGTGCTCGCGGAATTGCGCGAACGTGGCCACGACGAGGCGGCCGTCGCCGCCCTCGGTGCCTTCCTGATCCGTCCGCAGACGCTCGAGTTCCGCCCCTTCGGTGAGGGCCAAATCCGCAAGGGCCTGCCCGATGGCGTCGAGCACGAGGCGATCGCGGACCTGGTCCAGATCGGTGAGGCAGTCGCGGCGGGCCTTGGCACCGACTCGGCCGACATTTCGGGTGTGCCGCTGGTCTTCGACCCCTTCCTGGTGCGCGGCATGGGCTACTACACCGGTGCGATCTTCGAGTTGGCGCACCCCACCGCGGGCTTCTCGCTCGGCGGCGGCGGTCGCTATGACGGCATGATTGGCCGCTTCCTCGGCACCGATGTGCCGGCGGTGGGCTTCTCGATCGGGTTCGAGCGCATCATCGACCTGGTCGAGCTGGGCGCGGACGCCGAACCCGCCGTGGCGCTGCTGTACGACAAGGCGGTTTCGCCGGTGACCCTGCTGCGCCTACAGCGTGAATTCGTCGAGGCGGGTCGCCCGGTCGTGCTGATGGCCGCGCCCAAGAAGGTCGCTTCGGCCCTCGATCGCCTCGCCGCGGATGGCGTGGGCGAATTCTCCTTCGTGCGTGACGACGCCGCCACGGCTGCAACGCTGGATCTGCGTCCCCTGGCTGCCCGCGATTCGTAACCGGGTGCCGCTGGGCGTGGCCTAGCACCGGTAGAAACGTCGGAGCCCCGCACCACTGGTGCGGGGCTCCGTTCGTTGATCGTGCTTAGTCTTGGCGCAAAATGGCCAGGATGCGCAGGATTTCGATGTAGAGCCAGACCAGGGTCATGGTCAGGCCGAAGGCTGCGGTCCAGCCGTACTTGCGCGGCACGCCCTGTTCGGCGCCACGCTGGATGAAGTCGAAGTCCTGCACCAGCGCGTACGAGGCCATCAGGATGGCCAGGCCACCGATGATCAGGCCGAGCGGGATGCCAGCGATTTCGACCGAGCGGATACCGAATCCGGGCATGGTTCCGGTCCAGACCAGGACCAGGTTCACCAGGGCAAAGAGGCCATAGGAGATCATCGCGATCATGAAGATCTTGTTGGCCTTCGCCGAGACCCGCACCTTGCCGCTGCGGAACAGGGCGAGCACGACGCCGAACACCAGCAGCGTGCCGATCACGGCCTGGAAGACGATGCCCGGGTACACGAACTCGAAGAACATCGAAACGCCACCGACGAACAGGCCCTCAGCTGCGGCATAGGCAACGATCAGGCCGACGTTCGGTTCCTTACGGAAGGCGTTCACCAGCCCCAGCACGAATCCGGCGACCAGGCCGATCCACGGCAGTGCCGGAATCGACGGGGTCAGAATCCAGCCGGCGGCCGCACCAAGCAGCAAGATGACGAACAAGCTGGCGGTCTTGGTGATGGCGTCGTCCACGGTCATGCGGTCAATGACCGGACGTGCGCCGTCGCCGGCGGCGGGCCGGTTGTAGAGCGCGTCAAGTTCTTCGGCGGTTGCGAACGGTGCGTCTGCGGGGCGAGTGCCGAGGCCGCGGAACGTCTTGTCGTTCAGCACTGGGTTTGCCATGTGATCCTCCCGAATCAGGCGGCGGCGCTGGGCTGCGCTGCCGTCGCGTTCCAGGTTACTGGAAGCATCTTTGAATCGGCAGGATGTGGCCACAATATCGGCGCAGCTGTGGGAATCGACGGCGTACGCTGGGGCTGTGCAAAGCCGTCCAATGATTATTGGCCACCGAGGCGCGCCCGGCTACCGGCCAGAACATTCGCCCGCCAGCTATCACCTCGCCCTCGAATTGGGTGCGGAAGCGATCGAGCCGGACGTGGTGCCGAGCAGGGACGGTGTCCTCGTGCTGCGGCACGACTCGGAGCTGTCCGAGACGACCGACGTGGCCGACCGCCCGGAGTTCGCGGATCGTCGTACGGTGAAGGTGGTGGACGGGCATCGCCTCGAGGGCTGGTTCACCGAGGACTTCGACTGGTCGGAACTGGCCACGCTGCGCTGCCGGGAACGCATCCCGCAGCTGCGCCCCGATTCGGCGGCGCACAACGACGAGGAGACGCTCTGGCGTCTGCAGGACCTGTTGGCCCTGCTGACGCCGGCTCGCACGCCTGCCGGGGACCCTGTTCGACTCGTCCTCGAGGTCAAGCATGCCGCCTACTGCGAGGCGATCGGGATGCCCTTGGCGCCGCTGGTGCAGGCGGAACTGGCCGCCGCCGGTTGGGATCGCCCGGACGCCCCGTTGACGATTGAGTGCTTCGAGCTGCGGATTCTGCGCCAGTTGCAGGCGCTCGGGGTGTCCGCCGAGTACATCTTCTTGATGGAGGAGCGCGGCACGCCCGCCGATGAGCTGCTGTTCGAAGCCCGGCCGACCACCTTCGAGGCATATCGCAGCGACGAATCGTTTGCGCGCCTCGCCGCCGAGGTGGATGGCGTCAGCTTCGATAAGCGCATCATCGTCCCCCTCGATCGCAAGGGTCGTGGCCTGCCCGCCACGGATGCGGTCGCGCGAGCCCACGCTGCGGGCCTACGCGTGTACACCTGGACGCTGCGGCCGGAGGGCCCGTTCTTGCCGACGGAACTGCGTGGGGAGGCGACAGCCAGCTTCGGCGACTACCTGCCAGAGTGGTTTGCTATTTTCGACTCCGGTGTCGACGGCGTGTTCGCCGACCACGCCGACCTGGCGCTCACCGCCCGTGACGCGTGGTGGGCGGCGCGCGCCGACGCTGCTTACTAACGGCGAGGCCGCCCAAGGAGAGGAAGCTCCGGCTCAGGACTTCCGCAATGCCGAGTCGCTATCAGAATGTCGACAGAGCGCCTGGCGCAGGGTCGGGCGAGGGAGATGCCTGCGAAGGTGCGTGCAGTAACGAGACCAGGGCTGCAGCGGGGCATGCTGGTGGTTGGCGCGATCGAGCCGAATGCGTTCATTGGTGCCTAGAGCAGCGAGATGAGGATCCCGGGGCTGGTTGCGATCGGGTATCGTCCCTTCGCACTGAACTCGTACAACGCCGCCAACCCCGTCATCGATCGCAGCGTGGTTCCGGACAGCTTGCAACGGATCGGGGCAAACGCATTCCAGAACCGCCGCATCCGGCATCTGTCGTATGGCTCCGAGATGGATCGGATTGGTCAGTACGCTTTCGCGAATACTGGGGCCACCAAGTCCACGGATACGGTGCCGTCGAGATCGGAAGGCACTCGCTACCGGGTCGAGGTGATGCTGGCGAACACCGGCTACGAGACGACCTGGCTGTACAGCGACGGCCATGCCGACGAAGCGATCGTCGCAGGTGCAGTAGGGAGCACGTGCCCAGGGCGCGGACTGCGTTTTCCGTGACGCTGATAGAAATTCCTCTTTTCAGATCCGCGCTTCGGCGCTACTCTGCAATGAGAGCGTTCTCACGGCTGGATTTGCTCGCTGAAACTTGGGGTTTGGCGTGCAGATCGTCGCCGTGGGAGAGCACTGCAACGCATGGTTTCGGGGGGCCGCTCGGTCCGTCGGTCGCGGCTGATTCGTGGGGGACAGCAACGGCCGACGGTCCGAGCAGACCCGAGGCTCACCAGAACCCTGCACCCTCTTTCGTTGGTGAACTGAGGGGCCCGCAGCGGCCCAGGACAGTGTCGCGGACCCGACCGCGGCACTGTCTGGGCGGCCGCGTAGGATGGTCCGCGTTATGGAGATCCTTACCGGTGCCGCATCCGAGTCTGTCGACCCGCTCCTCGCTGGGCTGAACCCGCAGCAGCGCACTGCCGTCGAGCACCGCGGCCCGGCCCTGCTCATCGTCGCCGGTGCAGGATCGGGCAAGACCCGCGTGCTCACGCACCGCATTGCGCACCTGATTCGCCAACGCGACGCCTGGCCCAGTCAGATCCTCGCCATCACCTTCACCAACAAAGCGGCGGGTGAAATGCGCGAGCGAATTCACCAGCTGCTCGGCGAGGATGCGAGCGGCATGTGGATCTCGACCTTCCACTCCGCCTGCGTGCGCATTCTGCGTCGCGAGGCGCAGCGCTTCGGCTACCCCGAGTCCTTCACCATCTACGACAGCCAGGACTCACGCGCGGTGCTCAAGCGCATCCTGAAGGAACTGGACGCAGACGTACTCGGCTTCACCCCAGCGAATGCCGGTGCCAAGATTTCGAGGCTCAAGAATGAGCTGGCCGATGCCGAATCGGTGGCTCGCAACGTGAATCAGAACGATCCGCGCGACGTGCTGTTCGCGGAAATTTTCGCCCGGTACGAGGCGGCCCTGCGTCGCGCTAAGGCCTTCGACTTCGATGACCTTATCGGGCAGACCGTGTTCCTGTTCCGTGCCTTCCCGGACGTGGCCGCCCAGTATCGCCGCCGCTTCCGGCACATCCTGGTGGACGAGTACCAGGACACGAACCACGCCCAATACGCGCTCATCCACGAGCTCACCCGTCCGGTCGAGCCCGAGGACCTGCCCGCGGGCCCGCCGCTGCATGTGGACGAAACCGGGCGGATCCCTGGCGCCTCGCTGACCGTGGTGGGTGACTCGGACCAGTCCATCTATGCCTTCCGCGGTGCGGACGAGCGCAACATCGCCGAGTTCGAGCGCGACTTCCCGGGGGCCGAGGTGGTGCTGCTGGAACAGAACTATCGCTCCACCCAGACCATCCTTGACGCCGCCAATGCGGTGATCGGGCACAACTTCGACCGCAAGGACAAGCGGCTCTGGACCGATCAGGGCGCTGGAGAACTGATCACCGGCTTCACCGGCTACTCGCAACACGACGAGGCCCAGTTCGTTGCCGACGAGATTGAGGCCTTGCGGCGAAACGGTTACAACTACGGCGATATCGCGGTCTTCTATCGCACCAACGGCCAGACCCGCGCGCTGGAAGAAATGCTCATCCGCTCGGGCGTGCCATACCGGGTGATCGGCGGCACGCGATTCTTCGAGCGCGCCGAGGTGAAAGATGTGTTGGCTTACCTCGTCTCCGTGGCGAACCCGGCGGACGAACAAGCCGTGCGCCGAATCCTGAACGTGCCCAAGCGCGGGATCGGGCCGGCGACCGAAACCCAGCTGGCAAAGTTCGCGGAAGACCACGGCATCACCATCCCGGAGGCGCTGCTGCGCGCCAAGGAGCTCGGCCTCGGCCCAAAGGTGACCCAGGCGCTGCTGGCATTGGGGACGCTACTGCACGAGGTGCGCCAGAAGGGGGACCACGAGCCGGTGCACACGCTGCTCACTGACCTGCTGAATGGCTCGGGGTACCGGGACATGCTCGTCAACAGTAAGGACGATCAGGACGCCGCGCGGCTGGAGAACGTGGATGAACTCGTGGCGCAGGCCCGCGACTTCCAGCGGCGCAACGCCGAGGGCGGCCTGGTGGACTACCTCACCGAGGTGGCGCTCGTGGCGGCAGCCGACGAACTCAGCGACGATGACGCGGGCACGGTCTCGCTGATGACCCTGCACACCGCCAAGGGCTTGGAGTTCCCCGCCGTGTTCCTCACCGGCGTCGAGGAGGGCCTGCTGCCGCACCAGATCGCCGTGGGTGAGCCGGGCGGCCTCGCCGAGGAACGGCGCCTGATGTATGTGGGCCTGACCCGCGCGCGCAAGAAGCTCTTCATTACGCTCGCGGCGAGCCGCGCGCAGTACGGCGGCATCGACGCCGCGATTCCGAGCCGCTTCCTCAGCGAAATCCCGGCGGAGCTGATCGACTGGCGACGTGCGCCGGGGTCGAGCGTGGAACTCGCCGGCAGCAACGTTGGCGGTTGGGGTGCTGCATCCGGTGGCTGGGAAACCACCCGACCTCGGACTCAGTTCGGCGGCTCCAGCCGCAGCGTCGGTACTGGGCGTGACCGCTTCGGGGTCACCCCGCTGCCGCCAGCCGAACGGCCGGTAAAGAAGGACTGGGCGATGAATGTCACCGCCTCGGTTCGGGACAATGGCGATCTGCAGTTGTCCGTGGGTGACCGGGTGCGGCACAGCGACTTCGGCGAGGGCACGGTGCGGTCCGTGATCGGCGAGGGTGCGAAACAGCGTGCCGAGATCGACTTCGGTGCCTCCGGCCGCAAGACCCTGCTGGTGAAAATCGCCCCGATTGAACGGGTCTAGCGCGACACTCCGCATCTGTACCCTGCATTGGGGCACGGAGGAATGGCCTGAGCAGTCCATAATGACAACATGTCCGGTGCAAAGAAGACCCGAATCGCACTCGTCGATGACCAGCCGCTCTACCTGGAGATGCTGTCCAGTGTGCTGGGCGGGCACCCCAATATCGAACTCGTGCTGGCCGCCGCTGGTGCGGCCGAGGCGCGAGCCAATCTGCGACCGGGCATGGTGGATGTCGCCATCCTCGACGTCGATCTCGCCGACGGCAATGGCGTCGGCCTCGGCATCTCGCTGCGTCGGGCAGACCCGAACATCGGGATCATGCTGCTGAGCAGCCAGGACGTAATGGAACTGCTGCTCGATCTGCCCGCCGATGTACGCCGCGGTTGGAGTTACCTGTCCAAGACGGCCTCCCTGTCGACGCAGTCCCTCGTGGACGCGATTGAGGCGACCGCGCGCGGGGAAACCGTGCTGGATGGTGAACTCGTCCGTCGCGCACGCCCGCGTGAAGGATCGCTGCTGGCCCAGCTCAGCAAGCGCCAGTACGAGGTGCTGCAGTTGGTCGCCCAAGGCCTGTCGAACACGGGCGTCGCTGAGGCACTCGAGATTTCCGCTCGCTCGGTCGAGAACCACCTGAACGCCATCTACACCGCGCTGGAGATCCCCGAGGGCCGCAATGCCCGCGTCAGCGCCGTGCTCAAACTGGTTGAAGAGAGCTCGCGTGCCTGATTCGGTCATCGTTGGACTCGAGCAGTCCGGCGATGAGATGCGCTATCGCCGCATCTTGATGGTGACCGCCACTGGACTGACCGCACTCTTTGCCGTGGGCGCGGCCTTCCAGTCGAGCCTGTTCGTCACGCTCGAGGGAGCGCCGCACACCGATGCGATGCTGTCGGAGCGACTGTTCGCAAACTTCTCGGGCGTCTTGATCTTTGCCGTCGCCTTCGTCACCATTCCGCTTCGTCGCTTCAGCACGCTGATGCGCGTGCCGATCGTGCTCGCTATCTGCGGGGTGGCGGCGCTGGCGCGCATGATCGTGCAGGCGCTCCTGGAGGTGCACCCGCGCGGCCTCCAGGACTGGTATCTGGCAGATCTGATGGCCGGGTTCACGATCGGTCTGGTCAGCAGCGTGATTGCGCTGCTCTTGGCCGATTACGAGTACCGGCTGCGGCTGCAGGAGCGCACCACCAGTGCACAGTCGCTGCGCGCCGCCCGTGCGCTGGAAGCGTTGCAGGCCGAGGAGCTGCGCGTGCGCCGCGAAGTGGCTGAAGGATTGCACGGCACGGTGCAACAGCGCTTGGTGCTGGTGGGGGTTGAGGTGGCGGCGCTGCGTGACCGCCTCGACCAGGCGGGGTCGCTGGATGACCGGGCGCGCCGGGACTTCCACCGCATCATTGAGAGCCTCGACCATATGCGCGAACAGGATGTGCGCGAGATGAGTCAGCTGCTCTACCCCAACGGCATTGACCTGGGGCTGTCGCAGGCGGTGCGCATGCTGATGCGTCGCGTGCCGGCCTCGATCGCTGCGCGGGTGCACATCTCGCCCCGGGTCGTGGAATACGACGACCCCGCGCACGGCGGCCTGAGCGTGGCCGAGCGGCTGATGATCGTGCGGCTGCTGGAAGAGGGCGTCTCAAACGCCTTCCGACACGGTGGGGCGGCGAAACTGCAGTTACACCTCGACATCGAGCAGGTCGACGACCGTCACGAGTTGGTGCTGCGACTGGATGACAACGGGGTCGGCGTGGATGGCTCGGGCCGCCTGCACGGCCTCGAGCGCCTCGTGGACCGGGTGCGGGACCGTGGCGGTGTTGTCGACCTGCTGCCCTCGCCGGTGCTGTCTGGAGCGCGATTGCAACTGCGCTTGCCGGTGGCTGAGCCCACCCCGGCACCCGCGGTGCCCGCCTCGCCGGAAGAACACCAGACCGCCTGAGGGATGTTCCCGCCGCTTGCTCTCAGCGGACGGTCACGGGGGCCTGGAAAAAAGGCGGTACGATTGCGGTATCGCAATGTCTCTCGATTTCGAGACGTTTTCGTGCCGGTGGCCTACAGGCGTGCCGGTCTCGGGGCTCGAAGGTGAGAGACTCCACACGTCGGCAGAGTTTGCCGCGACAGGGAGCCATCACAGTGGATCTGTACGAGTACCAAGCCCGTGACATTTTCGAGAAGCACGGGGTACCCGTGCTCCAAGGCATCGTTGCCGACACCCCCGCTGAGGTCCGCGCCGCAGCAGAGAAGATCGGCGGCGTGGTCGTCGTCAAGGCCCAGGTGAAGACCGGTGGCCGCGGTAAGGCTGGCGGCGTGAAGGTCGCCAAGACCCCGGACGAGGCCGAAGCTGCTGCCGAGGCAATCCTCGGCCTGGACATCAAGGGCCACGTGGTTCGCCGCGTTATGGTCGCCCAGGGTGCCCGCATCGCCCAGGAGTTCTACTTCTCGGTGCTGCTCGACCGCGCCAACCGCTCCTACCTCTCGCTGACCTCCTACGAGGGCGGCATGGAGATTGAGCAGCTCGCAGTGGAGAAGCCCGAAGCGCTGGCCCGCATCGAGGTGGACCCGCTGACCGGCATCGACGAGGCCAAGGCCGCCGAGATCGCCCGCGCCGCGAACTTCCCCGAGGAACTCATCGCCAAGGTCGCCCCGGTCCTGGTCAAGCTCTACGGCGTCTACGTCGCCGAAGACGCCACCCTGGTCGAGGTCAACCCGCTGGTGCTCACCGAAGAGGGCGACATCGTGGCTCTCGACGGCAAGGTCAGCCTGGACGAGAACGCATCCTTCCGTCACCCCGACCACGAGGCACTCGAGGACAAGGACGCCGCAGACCCGCTCGAGGCCAAGGCCAAGGCTGCGGACCTGAACTACGTCAAGCTCGATGGTGAGGTCGGCATCATCGGAAACGGCGCGGGGCTCGTGATGAGCACCCTGGACGTCGTTGCCTACGCCGGTGAGAACCACGGCGGCGTGAAGCCGGCCAACTTCCTGGACATCGGTGGTGGCGCCTCGGCTGAGGTCATGGCCGCTGGCCTCGACGTCATCCTTGGCGACAGCCAGGTCAAGAGCGTCTTCGTGAACGTCTTCGGTGGCATTACTTCCTGCGTTGCCGTTGCCGAAGGCATCGTCAAGGCCCTCGAAATCCTGGGTGACTCCGCCACCAAGCCGCTGGTCGTCCGTCTGGACGGCAACGCCGTTGAGGAAGGCCGCGCCATCCTCGCCGCCGCGAACCACCCGCTCGTGACCATCGCCACCAGCATGGACGAAGGCGCCGACAAGGCCGCCGAGCTGGCCAACGCCTAATCCGACCACAGACAAGCGAGAGCAAGAACAATGTCGATTTATCTGAACAGCGAGTCGAAGGTCATCGTCCAGGGCATCACCGGTGGTGAAGGCTCCAAGCACACCGCCCTGATGCTCAAGGCGGGCACCAAGATCGTCGGTGGCGTCAACGCCCGCAAGGCTGGCACCACCGTCACCCACGGCGACGTCGAACTGCCGGTCTTCGGCACCGTCGACGAGGCGATGGCCGCCACCGGTGCCACCGTCTCGATCGCCTTCGTGCCGCCGGCCTTCACCAAGGACGCCGCCATCGAGGCCATCGACGCTGGCATCGAACTGCTGGTGATCATCACCGAGGGCGTGCCGGTGCTCGACACCGCCGAGGTCTGGGCTTACAACAAGAGCAAGGGCGAGAAGACCCGCATCATCGGTCCGAACTGCCCTGGCATCATCACCCCGGGTGAGTCGCTGGTCGGCATCACCCCGGCCACCATCACTGGCAAGGGCCCGATCGGCCTGGTGTCGAAGTCGGGCACCCTGACCTACCAGATGATGTTCGAGCTGCGCGACCTGGGCTTCTCGACCGCCATCGGTATCGGTGGCGATCCGATCGTGGGCACCACCCACATCGACGCGCTGGCCGCCTTCGAGGCAGACCCGGAGACCGAGGCGATCGTCATGATCGGTGAGATCGGTGGTGACGCTGAGGAGCGCGCCGCGGAGTTCATCAAGGCCAACGTCACCAAGCCGGTCGTCGCCTACGTTGCGGGCTTCACCGCCCCCGAGGGCAAGACCATGGGTCACGCCGGTGCCATCGTGTCCGGCTCGGCCGGTACCGCGCAGGCCAAGAAGGAGGCCCTGGAGGCCGCCGGTGTGCGCGTGGGCAAGACCCCGAGCGAGACCGCAGCCCTGCTGCGCGAGGTCTACGCCGCTCGATAACTCAGCATCGCCAGCAGGCCCCCGTTCCGGTTCCCGGGCGGGGGCCTGCTGCATGCCGCACGCCACGCGTTCCGGCTGCCGGGGCAGCGCCGCGGTGCGGCGTAGGCTCGGAGGGTGATCCGCCTGCTGTCTGCCGCCCTCGGCGCACTCCAGTCCCTGGTGCTGGTAGCGATCGTGGCAGTGCCGGGGCTGCTCATCGGCAGTCTGGTGTGGGCGGTGGACTTCGGCATGGCGGGGGGGGGGGGCTGGTCGTATCGCGCAGCCGCGGGCTTCTGGCTGCTCGGCCATGGCGTGCCCATCGAGGTCACACTGGATCCGGCGTGGGTGGCGAGTCTGGGGCTGCCCGAGTCAGCCAGTGCGCTGGTGCTCAGCCTCCCGCCGATTGGTGTGGCGCTGGTCACTGCCGTGTTCGCCTTTGCCGGCGGGCGGCGCCTGACCGAACTGGCCTACCCCGGCTGGGGTTTGGTCGGCGGCGTGGCTGCTGCCGGTGTGCTGGCGGCGCTGCTTGCCTGGTCGGCGAGCACCGAGGCGGCGGCCGCGAATCCGGTGCGCGCTGCGCTCCAGGTCGCCTTCCTCTTCCTGGTCTTCCTCGCGCTCGGCATGCGGTCCGAGCAGGTCAGCGCCGAGCTGCCGCAGGGTCGAGTGTCCACCTGGGTGTCCGAGCAACTCGACCGGCAGGTGGTGCGCAACCTCGCGCTCGCGCTCCGGGCAGCGGTCGGTGTTGCCATGGTGATGCTCATCGCCGGTGCCGCGCTGACCCTGTTCGCCCTCGTTACCGGGTATGCCCGGGTGATGACTATGTACCAGTCGCTGCACGCCGGGGTCCTTGGCGGCCTCGCGGTGACCCTGGTGCAGGCTGCGCTGATGCCTGCGGTGACGGTATGGAGTGCCGCCTGGCTGGCGGGCCCCGGATTCGTGGTGGGTACCGGCAGTGCCGTGAGCCCCTTCGGGACCGCGCTCGGGCCACTGCCGGCGCTGCCGATCTTCGGTGCCCTGCCCGAGCAGGCTCCAACGCTTGGCTTCGCCGGGCTGCTGGTGCCGGTGCTCGCCGGATTCGTGGGCGCGGCGCTGCTGCGGCGCCGCCTGGTTGGCGAGGTGGAATCCGTGCCCGGCCGGATCGGTCTCGGTGCCCTCATCGGTCTGTGCAGCGGCCTGGTGATGGCGGTCGTTGCCGCACTGGCGTCCGGGTCCATCGGACCTGGTCGACTGGCTGAGGTGGGGCCCGAGCCGGTGTCGGTATTCCTGGCAGTCACGGTCCTCGCCGGGGTGGGTGCCATCGTGGCTCTCGCGGCTCCGCTGCGAGAGCGCCGAAGCGAGACTGAGGAGTCCTTCGCTGCACGCTAGGCTGGAAGGCGTGCTTCGCGTCGCCGTACTCATCTCTGGAAGCGGCTCCAACCTCCGAGCCCTCCTCGAGGCCCAGCCGTCCTACGACCACAGCTTCCAGATCGTTGGAGTGCTGAGCGACCTGGACGCGTCCGGGCTGGAGCACGCGCGCGAATACGGGGTGCCGACCACGATCGTGCCACCGCGCGACTATGCCGACCGTGGCTCGTGGGGGGATGCCTTGGTGCAGGCGATCGAGGCCTATCAGCCCGACCTGGTGGTCGGTGCCGGCTTCATGCGGATCATCCCGCCGAATGCGGTCGCAGCGTTGTTCCCGCGCCTCATCAACACGCACCCTTCCCTGTTGCCGAACTTCCCCGGAGCCCACGCGGTGCGCGATGCCCTCGCCGCCGGTGCCAGCGAGACCGGGGTCACCGTCCACGTGATCGACGAAGGCGTCGATACCGGACCGATCATCGAACAGCGCAGCCTCCCCATCGCCGACGGCGAGTCCGAGGCTGATCTGCACGAGCGCATCAAGGTCATCGAGCGCAGCCTGCTGGCGAGCGTTGTCGACGGCATTGCTGTTGGCCGGATCAATCTCGCCGAAATCGTCGCCGCACGCAGCGGCGCCCAGCCGGAAGGAATCGACGCGTGAGCGTAGCAAGCATCGACCCCGCCCTCTACCGCGAGCGGGACATCATCCCGATTCGCCGGGCGCTGATCTCGGTCAGTGACAAGACGGGACTGCTGGAACTGGCGGGCGCGCTGTCGGCCGCTGGCGTCGAGCTCGTATCGACCGGCTCCACCGCTAAGACCATCGCGGACGCCGGCTACGCCGTCACCGAGGTGAGCCAGGTTACCGGTTTCCCGGAGTCGCTCGACGGCCGGGTCAAGACCCTGCACCCCTCAATCCACGCAGGCCTGCTGGCGGATCTGCGCCTGGAGCACCACGAAGCGCAGCTCGCCGAGCTCGGCGTGGCCCCGTTCGAACTCGTGGTCGTGAACCTCTACCCCTTCGTGCAGACCGTGGCCAGCGGTGCAGATGCGGCCACCGTGATCGAGAACGTGGACATCGGCGGCCCGGCCATGGTGCGCGCCTCGGCGAAGAACCACGCCAATGTGGCGATCGTGGTCTCGCCGGCGAACTACCCGCAGATCATTGCTGCCCTGGCCGCTGGTGGCACTTCGCTGGCACAGCGTCAGCGCCTCGCTGCTGAGGCCTTCGCCCACACCGCCGCCTACGACACCGCCGTGTCGAGCTGGTTCGCTGAGAACCTCGCTGGTCGCCCGGCCGTCGCCGCCAGCGAGGACCACGCTTGGGCACCGACCGTGCGCGTCGGCGGCAAGCTGGCGAGCGTGCTGCGCTACGGCGAGAACTCGCACCAGCAGGCCGCGCTGTACGTGGACGACCGTGTGCCGGGCATCGCGCAGGCCGAGCAGCTGCACGGCAAGGAAATGTCGTACAACAACTACGTGGACGCGGATGCTGCGCTGCGTGCCGCCTACGACTTCAGCGAGCCGGCGGTCGCGATCATCAAGCACGCGAACCCCTGCGGCATCGCCATCGCAGCCGCGGACGCCCCAGACTCGATCGCGGATGCCCACGCCCGTGCGCACGCCTGCGACCCGGTGTCGGCCTTCGGCGGCGTGATTGCGGCGAACCGACCGATCTCGGTGAAGGCGGCCGAGGCGATCGCAGAGATTTTCACCGAGGTTGTCGTTGCCCCGGGCTACGAGCCCGGCGCGCTGGAAATCCTGCAGGCCAAGAAGAACATTCGCCTGCTGGTGCTGCCGGCCGGCTACGCCCGTGACGAGCTCGAGGTGAAGCAGATTAGCGGTGGCGTGCTCGTGCAGCAGGCCGACCGTATCGACGCCGAGGGCGACGACCCGCAGACCTGGACCCTGGCCGCTGGCGAGCCGGCGGACGCCGCCACCCTCGCGGACCTCGCGTTCGCGTGGCGTGCGGTGCGCGCGGTGAAGTCGAACGCGATCCTGCTGGCCAAGGACGGCGCCTCGGTGGGCGTCGGCATGGGCCAGGTGAACCGGGTGGACTCGTGTCGCCTGGCGGTCAGCCGAGCAGGGGAGCGTGCCGCGGGGTCGGTGGCGGCCTCGGACGCCTTCTTCCCGTTCGCTGATGGTCTCGAGATTCTGCTGGAGGGGGGCGTGCGCGCCGTCGTCCAGCCCGGCGGCTCCGTCCGTGACGAAGAAGTGATCGCCGCCGCCCAGCGCGCCGGCGTGACCCTGTACCTCACCGGTACCCGGCACTTCTTCCACTAAGCACAGGGCAAGCGTGGGGCCAGCACTGACCAGTGCTGGCCCCGCTGCGTTAGAGCCGCAGCTCGCCCACCACGTCGCCGAATTCGCCTTCGCCGACGGGGGTGAAGCCGAGGTGGAGGAAGAAGTGTTCGGGGCCGTCGTCGCCACGTTCCCACAGCACGGTCACGCGGTCGAAGCCGCGGCTGCGGGCCTCGTCGGCGAGGGCGCGAACCGCGAAGCGACCGACGCCTCGGCCCTGTGAGTCGGCATCCACGTGGATGCGCCAGAGGATGCTGCGGAATTCTTCCCGCGGTTGCTCCGGATCGAAGTTGGCGCGCACAAATGCGACGACTCGGTCGTCCGCGCGTACCACCTTCGCCCAGGTCGAGTCCGGCGTGACGAGCCCCTCCATTGCCGCATACCCCTCCGGCTGCAGGAACTCTGCCTGGCCGGGCTTCAGCGTGAGCCGATTGGCTTGCGACGCGTTTTCGGGTCCCAGATCTTCCAGTTGCAGTTCCGTCATGTGCTCAGGGTAGTCCTTCCGGACAGGGGTGTCCCGGCGAATTTTCTGGCAATGTCCCGCTCGAAGTCTCTCGACATCGAGATACTTCTGCGAGCCAGGTAGACTGAACGATGGCCGTCCGATTGGCCGGCAGGTACGAATCCCAGGAGTGACGCAGTGGCGAAGATCAAGGTTGAGGGAACCGTCGTTGAACTCGACGGCGACGAGATGACCCGCATTATTTGGCAGTTCATCAAGGACCGTCTGATTCACCCCTACCTCGACATCAACCTCGAGTACTACGACCTCGGCATCGAGCACCGCGACGCCACTGACGACCAGGTCACCATCGACGCCGCCAAGGCGATCCAGAAGCACGGTGTGGGCGTCAAGTGCGCCACCATCACCCCGGACGAAGCCCGCGTTGCCGAGTTCGGCCTCAAGAAGATGTGGAAGAGCCCGAACGGCACCATCCGCAACATCCTCGGTGGCGTGATCTTCCGCGAGCCGATCATCATCTCGAACATCCCGCGTCTGGTTCCGGGCTGGAACAAGCCGATCATCGTCGGCCGTCACGCCTTCGGCGACCAGTACCGCGCCACCGACTTCGTTTTCGACGGCCCGGGCACCCTGACCATCAGCTTCCAGCCGGAGGACGGCTCGGAGGCGCAGTCCTTCGAGGTCTACCAGGCTCCGGCCGGTGGTGTCGCGATGGCGATGTACAACCAGGACGAGTCGATCCGCGACTTCGCCCGCGCCTCGTTCAACTACGGTCTGTCCCGGAACTACCCGGTCTACCTGTCGACCAAGAACACGATCCTGAAGGCCTACGACGGCCGCTTCAAGGACCTGTTCCAGGAAGTGTTCGACACCGAGTTCGCCGACAAGTTCGCTGAGGCGGGCATCACTTACGAGCACCGCCTGATCGACGACATGGTCGCCTCCGCGCTCAAGTGGGAGGGTGGCTACGTCTGGGCCTGCAAGAACTACGACGGCGACGTGCAGTCGGACACCGTGGCCCAGGGCTTCGGTTCGCTGGGTCTGATGACCTCGGTGCTGACCACCCCGGACGGCAAGGTTGTCGAGGCTGAGGCCGCACACGGTACCGTGACCCGTCACTACCGTCAGCACCAGGCTGGCAAGCCGACCTCGACCAACCCGATCGCTTCGATTTTCGCCTGGACCCGTGGCCTGGCCCACCGTGGCAAGCTCGACGGTAACCAGGAACTGATCGACTTCTCACTCACCCTCGAGGACGTCATCATCAAGACGGTCGAATCGGGCGCCATGACCAAGGACCTCGCCGTCCTGGTCGGCCCGGACCAGCCGTATCAGACCACCGAGGAGTTCCTGCAGACCATCGCAGCGAACCTCGAGGCGCGCCTGGCCTAAGCGTTCCGCGTCGACGGGCCTCCACCTTCGGGTGGGGGCCCGTCGTCATTGCGGGGGGATAGGCATCTGGCTGTAGGCGCGCGGCACTGGCGGCCGAGACCGCCGTCTTAGGACTTCAGCGAGGCGCTACGCGCGTTCCAGCGCGAACCGGAAGCCGGTGATCTCGCTCGGCGCGATCTCGACGTAGACGTACTTCTCGGTCGGCACCCATGGCCGCAGGTTCAGCGCGTCGACGGCCGCGATTTCGGCCTCGGTTTCGAGCTGGCGGGCAGTGCCCTTCACCACGACGCTCCATGCCTCGCGCTCGTTGTGGAAGTCGGACTGGAAGGCGACGTGTGAGTTCACCGTCAGGCCCAGCAGCTTGTTGCCGGGCGCGGTGCGGAAGTACACCTTGCCGTCACCGACGACGTAGTTGAGCGGGAAGATCTCGGGGCGACCACCCACCGCAATGGCGAGCCGACCCAGCGTGCTGCTGGCCAGCAGGCGGAAGGATTCGGCTTCGTCGAGGCGGGTCACGATGTCGCTACTCATGCCTCCATTCTCCCACCGCCGCTGCGCGATCAGCCTGCAAAGTTGCCCGCGCCGTTGCGCCCAATTCTGGGGGAGTGGCCCGCCTCGATATGCTGGAGCGAGACACCCCGTCCATCGCGGCGGGCCAACACACTTGGGAGTTCTCCATGCGAAGCACGTCGCGTCTTGCTCTGGCGAGCGGTCTGGCACTGACCCTCGCCCTGACCGGCTGCGCTGCTGGCGAAACCGTCGAAGAGGCCTGTGCGATCGCGGTCAGCGTCTCGCGCGACGTCGTCAGCGACATCGTGGAGGCGATCGAGAAGGCTGTCGAGGAGGCTCCGGACGACCCGCAGGTGGCGGCAGATGCGCTGGGTCAGGCCAAGGGCCTGTGGGCCCCGGCCATCGAGGCCGTGTCGAACGCGGACGTGAAGGCGGCGCTGGAAGCGGCCAACGCCGGCTTCGAACGCTACATCACCTCGGCGCAGGAAGCGCTGGTCGCAGGCAACCTGGACGCAATGTCGGACACGAGCGAGCTGCAGGCGGCCACGGCGGAACTGTCGGGGCTCTGCGCCTAGATCGCGGCGTTCGCAGGCTGCGCCACCGGCTGGTCGGTGAGCGAGTAGAACCAGGCGATCGCCTTGCCCTTGTGCTTGGGGTTGGCCAGGCCTTGGGTCAGTGACCCGTCAATGGTGTCGAAGTTATGGCCGGCCACGATCACGTCGATGCTGCCATCCGGCAGGGTGACCGTGTCCATCACGATCATGATGTGGTTCGGCACCTTGTTGTTCTCGTAGTCGAACAGCACCAGGTCGCCGGGCTTGAGTTGTGCCCGCGAGGCCTGGGAGTCCTTCAGCCGGGTTGCGCCGAGCTTGTTGCCTGACTTCTTCAGCCATTCGTCAAAGGCCGGTACGTAGGTCCAGCGACCCGTGACCTTGCCCTGCTTGTTGCGCCACTGCTTATCCATCGCCCAGCCGCGGGCCAGCAGGCTCTGCGAGACGAAGTTCATGCAGTCACCGCCCCAGACATTGAAGTCGCTGAACTCGGTGCGGTTGTAGTGGTTCCAGTGCGCGCGCACGTATGCCAGCTGCTTGTCCACCGGCGAGGGGTCGGCCAGCAGCGCAACCTCGGCGGGAGTGTGCGTGTCGGGCGGGGTGAGTTCCAACTCGCTGTACACCGAGCTAAACCCGGCAGCGTTGCCGGGCGTGACCCGGACGCGGTAGGGCACCCCGGGCTTGAGGGTGACCACCGTCTGCGTCGAGGCGGTGTAGTGCCGCTGCAACCGGACCCCGGTCAGTCCCGAGTAGACGTCGATGCGATACCCCGAGGCGGCCGCCTCGGCTGGCCCCACCGGTGCCTGCCAGGTCAGCAGCAGACGCGCGGCACTGGTCAGCGTCTCCTTGACGTCGGGGGAGTCGACCTGCTCAACCAAATAGGTTCGAGCAGTCACCGCCCCGATCGCGCCCGGCACCTGTGTGGCAGCGTCGCTAGCCTTCCACCGCTTCACCGCCGACTGCTGGCCGAGCGTGGTGGTCAGATGCAGGAAGGGAGCGCTGATGCGCTGCACCGCGTCCTGCACGAACCCAGTGTTGCCCACGCCCGGCAGTGGTGCCGGTTCCGGCTCCACCACCGTGGCCAGGGCTGGCGCCGCGACCAGGCACAGCACCAGGCTCGCTGCCGTCACCGCGGCGCCTCGCCAGCGGGAGGGCGTTGCAGTACGGGGCGGCAGGGAGGGAGTCATGACACCGGTTAGCGGAAGATGATGGTTCTGACGCCGTCGAGCAGGACCCGGTCCTCGGCGAACCAGCGCACCGCGCGGGTCAGGGTCCGGCTCTCCTCGTCCTGCCCCAGGGCGACGAGTTCGTCGACCGTGTGCGAGTGGTCCACTCGGATCACGTTCTGCTCGATGATCGGGCCCTCGTCAAGGTCCTCGGTCACGAAGTGGGCGGTGGCACCGATCAGCTTCACGCCACGAGCGTGTGCCTGACGGTACGGGTTCGCGCCCTTGAAGCCAGGCAGGAAGGAGTGGTGAATGTTGATGACGCGGCCGGCAAGCTTCTGGCACAGTTCCGGCGAGAGGATCTGCATGTAGCGGGCGAGGACGACCAGTTCGATGTCGTGCTCCTCGACCAGTTCCAGCACTCGAGCCTCGAACGCCGCCTTCTGTTCGGCGTTGCTTACCGGCTGGTGCTCGAAGGGGATGCCATGGAACTCGGCGAGTTCGCCGAGGTCCGGATGGTTGCCGAGCACCATCGGGATCTCGACCGGCAACTGGCCGGCGCGCTGACGGAACAGGATGTCGTTGAGGCAGTGTGCGGCCTTGGACACCAGCACGAGGGTGCGCAGCGGGCGACCGACCACGTCCAGCGTCCAGCGCATGCCGTAGCGCTCGATCACCGGCGCGAAGGCCGCCTCGAACTCATCGCGGGTGGCCGTGGCCTCCACCTGTAGGCGCATAAAGAAGGAGCCGGTGTCGTGGCTCGAGAACTGCTGCGACTCCGTGATGTTGCCTCCGGCAGCGACGATGGCGCCACTGACGGCGTGCACAATACCGGGTTGATCGGGGCACGTAATGGTGAGCACCCAGTGGGTGCGGGTTTCAACGGAGGTCACGACTAGTAGAATAGCCAGCAAGGGCCAGAAGCCCTATTTGGGTGCACCACTGCCCGTCCGATGTAGGACTTCACTCGCCGCATCAATCCGACCGACCGCACAGCCGACCGGCCCGAACGACGAGGAGCAGCGCATGCTCGCTATGCTCGCCGCCTACGGTCTTTTGAGTGCCCTCGCGCCGGTCCTGGTGCGCTGGATGGGGACCAAAGCCTTCATCCTGCTTGCGGCGCTGCCGGCGGGCAATGCGGTCTGGATCAGTCTGGTTGCGCCACAGATCTTGACCGGTGGTGCCGTCGTTCAGCATCTCGACTGGATCCCCGAGCTCGGCCTGACGCTCTCCTTCCGGATCGATGCACTCTCCTGGGTGATGTCGCTGGTGGTCACCGTGGTCGGTGCTCTGGTGCTGCTGTACTGCTCGCGCTACTTCGATCGCGACGAGACGGGACTGGGCCGCTTTGCCGGCCTGCTGCTCGCCTTTGCCGGGGTCATGTTCGGCCTGGTCACCAGCGACGACCTGCTGATGCTGTTCGTGTTCTGGGAAGCGACCAGCGTGCTGAGCTACCTGCTGATCGGTCACATGACGAACCGTCGTGAGAGTCGTGGTGCCGCCCTGCAGGCACTGCTGGTGACCACGCTCGGTGGCCTGGTGATGCTGGTGGGCATCGTGATCCTGATGGCCGTGACTGGCACCGGATCGATCTCTGCGATCCTGGCCGCGCCGCCGGTGCTTACCGATCCGCTGGTGATCACCGCAATCATGCTGATCCTGGTGGGGGCAATCTCCAAGAGCGCGATCTTCCCATTCCACTTCTGGTTGCCCGGCGCCATGGCGGCTCCGACGCCGGTCAGTGCCTACCTGCACGCTGCCGCAATGGTGAAGGCGGGCATCTACCTGATCCTGCGCCTCGCGCCGGCGTTTGCCGCGACGCCCGGCTGGCATGGGGTGCTCATCACGCTCGGCGCGATCACCATGATCACGGCCGGGTGGCGCGCGCTGCGTCAGAACGACCTCAAGGTGGTGCTCGCGCACGGTACGGTGAGTCAGCTCGGCTTCCTGGCCATGGCGGCGAGTTTCGGTTCAGCCGAGGTGGCACTCGCCGCGCTGGCACTGCTGATCGGCCACGCGGCATTCAAGGGCACGCTGTTCCTGGTGGTCGGCATCATCGACCACGAGACGGGCACCCGCGACCTGCGTGAAATTTCCGGCCTTGGTCGCCAGCGCCCGCTGCTCTTTGTGGTCGCGCTGGTGGCGGCCGCATCGATGGCTGGTCTGCCGCCGCTGTTCGGCTTCGTTGCGAAGGAAGCCGTGCTCACGACGCTGCTCGAGGCGCCGGTATGGCAGGACTGGGCCGTCGTCATTGTGGTCGCCACGGTCATCGGTTCGGCCCTCACCGTCGCCTACAGCGCCCGGTTCCTCTGGGGCGCCTTCGCGAGCAAGCCGGACGTCGAGCCGGTGCATCTCCACACGAGCCCGCGCGACATCATGATCGCGCCGGTCCTGCTGGCGCTGGCAACCGTGGTGGCTGGCCTCGCCCCTTGGCTGGTTGAGGCGCCGCTGCAGCAGTACGCGGCGACGGTCCCGGGCGAGGTGCACTACCACCTCGCGCTCTGGCATGGCCTCGAGCCGGCACTGGGCCTGAGCGCCATCGCGATCGTGGCCGGTCTGGCGCTGTTCTGGCAGCGGGCGACCGTGGCCCGGGTACAGGCCGCTATTCCGCGCCCGGTGGACATGGCCCGAGGCTACTGGGGCTTCATCCGCACCATCGACCGCCTCGGCCTGGTCACCACGCACCTGCTGCAGCGGGGCGGACTGCCCGGCTATGTGGCGATGATCTTGGCGGTGTTTGTCGCCTCGCTGGGCTTTGCCGCGGCGGCGAGCGAGGCGCCCAAGCACCCGATGCTGCCGTGGGACTACGAGCTGCAACCGGTCATCGCGGTCGTGATGATCATCGCCGGTATCGCGGCCGCCGTGGTGCATCAGCGCTTCACCGCGGTGTTGCTGGTCGGGGTGACCGGCTACGGCCTGGTGGCACTCTTCGCCTTCCATGGCGCACCCGACCTCGCCCTCACCCAGGCGCTAGTGGAAACCGTCACCCTCGTGGTGTTCGTGCTGGTGCTGCGTCGCTTGCCGGTCCAGATCGCGCAGCGCAATGCCAGTCGGCATCGGCTCGGTCGCGCCATCATCGGGATCGCCGTCGGCGCGGTCATGGCGGCCGTTGCCGTCCTCGCGCTCTCGGCTCGAGTCGCCCCTAGCATTTCGCCGGAACTGCCTGACCTGGCCTACGAGGGTGGCCACGGCAAGAACGTCGTGAACGTCATGTTGGTCGACATCCGTGCCTGGGACACGATGGGCGAGATCTCGGTGCTGGTCGCGGTGGCAACCGGTGTGGCCAGCCTGTTGTTCGTGACCGGACGGGAAGGCCCCATCCAGCGCCTCACCCCGGCTGGTCGCGGCACCCGGCGTCGCCGTGCTGCCCAGGCCGTGGTCGAGCCCGACCTGACCCGGCCGATCACGGTGCTGCCGGAATCCGCCTTCGCCGTCAAACCCGGTGAGGAAGGCTTCTCGGCCGGTGCGGATGAGGCACCGACCCGTCGCTCCTGGCTGCTGGCGGGTCGCACCCTGAGTGCGGCAAACCGCTCGATCCTGCTCGAAGTGTTGGTGCGACTGCTGTTCCACCCGGCGATGATCGTCTCGGTGTTCCTGCTGTTCACCGGCCACAATGCACCCGGCGGTGGCTTCGCCGGCGGTCTGCTCGCTGGCCTCGCGCTGCTGGCGCGTTATCTGGCCGGTGGTCGCTACGAACTCGGCGAGGCGGCCCCGATCGATGCGGGACTGTTGCTGGGTGGTGGCCTGACCCTCGCGGTCGGCACCGCAATCTCGTCAATGTTCTTCGGTTTGCAGGTGCTGCAGTCCAGCTGGTTCGAGGCGGATTTCGGCCCCCTGCACATCAGCGTTGGTACCTCCACCCTGTTCGATATTGGCGTCTACCTCGTCGTGCTCGGCGTGGTGCTGGACGTGCTGCGCAGCCTCGGCGCACAAATTGACCGGCACCAGGACGAGCTCACCGCAGCGGGCGCGAAGGAGGGCCGCGCATGACCGCTTCCGCAACACTGATCATCCTCATGGCTGTGCTGTACGCCGTTGGCGTGTACGTGTTGCTGGAGCGGAGTCTGACCAGGGTGTTGATTGGCCTGATGCTGATCGGCAATGCCACGAACTTGCTGTTGCTGCTGATGAGCGGACGCAATGGCGAGGCGCCGATTCTCGGCGACGGTGTCGACCCGGCGGACTTTGCCGACCCGATGCCGCAGGCGCTGATTCTCACTGCGATCGTGATCAACTTCGGTGTTACCGCATTCCTGCTGGCATTGATCTACCGCAGCTGGTTCTTGGCGCGACTGGGTGACCAGGCCGATGCCCTCGTGACCGAGCACGAGGACGATGCCGAACTCGCGGATGCCGTGTTCACCGAGACCGAGGGCGACGACGACGCAATCCACGACGTCTTGGATGCGAGCGAAGACGGCCACGACGACCACGACCAGCACGACGACGCAGCGGAAGGAGCACGGGCATGACCGATGTGCTCATTCCGCTGATGGTGACGCTGCCGCTGCTGGGCGCGGCCGTGGCACTGATGGTGGGCAAGTCCGACCGCGGGCAGGCGCTCATCAGCACCGGCACGCTCGCCGCGGCGACCGTGATCGCCGTCCTGCTCCTGATCGAAGTCGATGGCAACGGGCCAGCCGTGGTTGAGGTTGGCGCCTGGCCGACCCCCTGGAACATCGTGCTCGTGGCCGATCGGCTGAGCGCCATCATGCTGGTGATTTCGGCGTTGATGCTGCTCGGCGTTCTGGTCTACTCGATTGGGCAGGGCGCTGCCGACGGGCATCGCGAAACCCCGGTGACGATCTTCCACCCCTCGTACCTCATCCTCGCGGCGGGTTTGTTCGACGCCTTCCTGGCGGGCGACCTGTTCAACCTGTTCGTCGGCTTTGAGATGTTGCTCGGGGCCAGTTACGTGCTGCTCACCCTCGGCGGCACTGGTGCTCGTATTCGTGCTGGCGTGACCTACATCATCACCAGTCTGATCTCCTCGGTGTTCTTCCTGGCCGCGATCGCGATGCTGTACGGCGCGACCGGCACGGTGAATATGGCCCATCTGGCGGTGCGCCTCGCCGATCTGCCTGCCGACACGAACCTGATGCTGCATCTGATGCTGCTGCTCGGCTTCGCGATCAAGGCGGCGGTGTTCCCAATGTCGTTCTGGCTGCCGGACTCGTACCCGACCGCCCCGGCCCCGGTCACCGCAGTGTTCGCTGGCCTGTTGACCAAGGTCGGCGTCTACGCGCTGATTCGCACCGAAACGCTGCTGTTCCCCGGCCAGGGGCCCGGCAACGGCCTCTCGGTGCCGTTGATGGTGATCGCCCTGTTGACCATGGTGGTGGGTATCCTCGGCGCGACCGTGCAGGCCGATATCAAGCGACTGCTCTCCTTTACCCTGGTCAGTCACATCGGATACATGGTCTTCGGCGTAGCCTTGGGCACGCAACTGGGCATGAACGCGACCGTGTACTACGTGGTCCACCACATCTCGGTGCAGACGACGCTCTTCCTGGTGGTGGGGCTGATTGAACGCCGAGGTGGGACCACATCCATGACGCGACTGGCCGGTCTGCTCAAGGCCAGCCCCTTCGTGGCCACGCTTTTCCTGATCCCGGCACTGAACCTGGGCGGTATCCCGCCATTCTCTGGCTTCCTCGGGAAGGCCGGCCTGTTCCTCGCGGGTGCAGACGAGGGCGGTTGGTTGATCTGGGTGCTGCTCGGCGGTGGCGCGCTCACCTCGCTGCTGACGCTCTATGCCCTGGCGCGGGTGTGGAATATGGCCTTCTGGCGCTCGCCAGAAGAACTCGAGGGCGGCTACCAGTCCACGCTGCTCGATGCCCTGGTCGAGAACCCTGAGGATGATGGCTCGGTCAAAACCCGCACCACGCCCCGCCTGATGGTGAGTACCACTGTCGCGATGGTGATCTTCACGCTGGGGCTGACGGTGTTTGCTGGTCCCTTGTTCAGCCTCGGCGACCGCACGGCTGCCGAGATCCTGGATCCGCAGGTGCTGATTTCGCTGGTGTTGCCAGAGGGGGTGCGCTGATGCCAGAGGAAGCGACCTTGAAGAGCTCGCGGCGCATTGCACTCAAGCAGCTGCTGCCCCTGCAATTGGGGCTGATTGCGCTCTGGATCATGCTCTGGGGTGACTTCAGTTGGATGACGATTCTGACCGGAATCGTGCTGGCGATTCTGGCGCCCTGGGTGTTCTATCTGCCGCCGGTGGAACTCACCGGCCGCCTGCACCTTGGCTGGTCGGCATGGTTCGTGTCGCGGTTGCTGTTCGACATTTCGCGAGCATCCTTCCAGGTGGCGGCGCAGGCGTTCGGCATCAAGCACTCGCCGATCAATGCCGTGATCGAGGTGCACCTGCGCACCCGCAACGACCTCATCATGACCATCGTGGCCGAGGCCACCTCGCTGGTGCCGGGCTCGCTGGTGCTGGACGTGGACCGGGCCCGTGGCTACCTCTACGTGCACGTTTTCAGTGTGCGTTCACAGTCGGACGTCGAGGCGGCCCGCGCCGCCGTGCTGAAGACCGAGCAGCGGGTGCTGCGCGCATTCGGTTCCGAGGAAGAGTACGAGCTGGTCAAGCCGAAGGCGCCAAAGGCGCCCAAGGCGGCGAAGTTCGAGGGGAGGGACGCGTGATGCAGATTGTCCTGCTTGTCGCCGGAGGGTTATTCGGCCTCGCCGCGGTCGCGGCGCTCTACCGGATCATCCGGGGCCCCAGCGCCATCGACCGAATCGTGGCTGCCGACGTCCTGAACGCCTCAATCCTGTGCCTGCTCGGCGTCGAGATGGCCGTCAACCAGCACACCAACACCCTGCCGGTGCTGCTAGTACTCGCACTGTTTGCCATCGTTGGCTCGATCAGCGCGGCGCGCTTCCTGGCCTGGAAGGAGGAGGGCTAATGGACTGGTTTGCCTTGGCCCAGACGGTCGCCGAGTGGGCGATTGCCATCCTGGCCATTTTGGCTGGCATCATGTCGCTGGCGGCCGGCGTCGGCCTGATCCGATTCAAGGACACCTTGACTCGGCTGCACGCGGGCGCCAAGCCGCAGGTGCTCGGCGTGCTCTTGGTTGCGCTCACGGTCGTGATTGCCCATCCGACATTGCCGGTGATGGCGATAGCCTTCCTGGTCGCAGTCTTCCAACTGCTTACCCAGCCCATCGGCGCGCACATGGCGGCCCGCGCGGCCTACCGCTCGCCGAACCTGCGCAAGGATCTGCTGCTGGCCGACGAACTCGCCGATGATGTGCAGGCCGCGGACGAGCACGCTGGCAACGCCGACGGCACCGACAAGGACGGCTCAGGCAGCCGCTCGGCAATCGCAAGACTCCTCGGGCGCTTCTGACCTGGCTGGGCTAGACTGACCATCGAGCAACTGGCGTGAAAGACGGGGAACCGTCGGGGAGCGAATCAGGGCCGGCCGCACGCCTGGGCTGCGCCCGCCAGAATGAGTCACGCCTGCGCGACTCACGGATGCAGTGCAGAAGGAGCCCCCATGTCTGTTGATGACGTGTTCAATGCCCCGCTCGCCGAGGTAGACCCGGAAATCGCTGAGGTTCTTGAGCAGGAGCTCGGCCGCCAGCGGTCCACCCTCGAAATGATCGCGAGCGAGAACTTCGTCCCGGTCTCGGTCCTGCAGTCGCAGGGCTCGGTGCTGACCAACAAGTACGCCGAAGGCTACCCCGGCAAGCGCTACTACGGTGGCTGCGAGTACGTGGACGTGGCCGAGAGCCTCGCCATCGAGCGGGCCAAGTCCCTGTTCGGTGCCGAGTACGCCAACGTCCAGCCGCACTCCGGTGCCCAGGCCAACGCTGCCGTGCTGCACGCGATCGCGCAGCCGGGGGACACCATCCTCGGTCTCGAACTCGCCCACGGTGGTCACCTCACCCACGGCATGAAGCTGAACTTCTCGGGCCGCCTCTACAACGCCATCTCCTACGGCGTTGACCCCGAAACCTTCCGGGTCGACATGGACAATGTCCGCGCCCTCGCCCTTGAGCACAAGCCGAGCGTCATCATCGCCGGTTGGAGTGCCTACCCGCGTCAGCTCGACTTCGCCGCCTTCCGCGCCATCGCCGACGAGGTCGGTGCCAAGCTGTGGGTCGATATGGCCCACTTCGCTGGCCTGGTGGCTGCTGGCCTGCACCCGAGCCCGGTGCCGCACGCACACGTGGTGTCCTCAACCGTGCACAAGACCATCGGTGGCCCGCGCTCCGGCTTCATCCTGAGCAACGACGAGTCGCTGTTCAAGAAGCTGAACTCGGCCGTGTTCCCGGGTCAGCAGGGCGGTCCACTGATGCACGTGATCGCCGCCAAGGCGACCGCCTTCAAGATCGCCGCCTCGGACGCCTTCAAGGACCGCCAGCAGCGCACCCTGCGCGGCGCACAGATCCTGGCCGAGCGCCTGCAGCAGCAGGACGCGAAGGACGCGGGCATCTCGGTGCTCAGCGGTGGCACGGACGTGCACCTGGTGCTGGTCGACCTGCGTCACAGTGAAATTGACGGCCAGGCTGGAGAGGATATCCTGCACGAGGTCGGCATCACCGTGAACCGCAACGCGGTGCCCTTCGACCCGCGTCCGCCGATGACCCCGTCGGGTATTCGCATCGGTACCCCGGCGCTGGCGACCCGCGGCTTCGGGGATGCCGAATTCACTGAGGTGGCCGACATCATCGCGCTCGCGCTACTGCCGAACCCGGACGTTGCTGCCCTGCGTGCTCGCGTGGCGAAGCTGGCCGACGCCTTCCCGCTGTACCCGGGCCTGGCGCAGTAATGACCGCGCAGCGACTCGATGGGATCGCTGCGGCTGCGGCGATCAAGGCGGAACTGCGCGAGCGGGTCGCCAAGCTCGCCGAGCAGGGCGTGGTGCCGGGACTGGGCACCGTGCTCGTCGGCGACGACCCGGCATCGCACCAGTACGTCGGCGGCAAGCACCGTGACTGCGCTGAGGTTGGCATCGCCTCGATTCGTCGAGACCTGCCCGCCGATATCACGCAGGAGGACCTGGAAGCCGTCCTCGACGAGCTGAACCAGGACCCGGCCGTCACCGGTTATATCGTGCAGTTGCCGCTGCCGAAGCACCTGGACACCGACCGCATCCTCGAGCGCATCGCGCCCGAGAAGGATGCGGACGGGCTGCACCCGGTGAACCTCGGCCGCCTGCTGCTGAACGTGAACCGTCCGATCGACACTCCGCTGCCCTGCACACCCCGCGGAGTCATCGAACTGGTGCGTCGAAACGGCCTGGACTGGACCGGGAAGCACGTGGTCGTGGTCGGCCGGGGCGTGACCGTGGGGCGGCCGATCGGCTTGCTGCTGACGCGTCGTGACGTCAACGCGACCGTCACGCTCACTCACACCGGTACCGCCAACCTCGACGAGGTGCTGCGCCAGGCCGACGTGATCGTCGCCGCCGCCGGCGTCCCGAGCATCGTCAAAGCGGAGGCGGTTAAGCCGGGCGCCATCGTGCTCGACGTGGGCGTGAGCCGCGTCATCGATCCGGAGACCGGGAAGGGCAAGATCGCCGGCGACGTGGACCCGGCCGTGGCCGAGGTCGCGGCGTGGATATCGCCGAACCCGGGTGGTGTCGGCCCGATGACTCGAGCGCTGCTCCTGCAGAACGTGGTCGAGTCCGCCGAGCGCGCGATCACAGGCCGCTAGGCACCGCGGCGGGGATTGCGGTGCGACCGCACCCGCGCCTGGCCAATCATCATTCGGGCCCGCATGCCAAGTGCATGCGGGCCCGAACTGCGTGGTTGCAGGAGGTCTAGTCGTCCAGAACGAAGGTGACAGCGAGGATGACCTGGTATGCGGTGATCTTGCCGTTTTCGATTTCCACCTTCTGGCTCTTCACCCATGCACCAGACACGCCGCGAAGGGTTGCATTCGCTCGTTCGATGCCAGCGGCAATAGCCGCGTCAAAGCTCTTGGTGGAACGGACGCTGATCTCTGTAACGCGCGCAACAGTTTCACTCATATGGTCCTCCTCGCGTCGACGACATTGTCACGACGATTCTGGACCACCTCGAGCGTGGTGGAAAGGGTCTGGGCCAAACGCCCAGGGAACACTTAGCCGACGCGCTTGAGCAGGTGCGCCGGGATCGCCATCGAGGCAGCGACGGCCAGGATGCCAGCGACGAACATCAGGATCTCGTAGCCCACCACGGCGTCTGCGTAGCCGAAGAGCAACAGGCCGCCGACGAAGAGGACGAGGCTGAAGAACACGCTCAGAACGGTGGACATCAATGCTCCTTGCTGGCACGGAAAACTGTGTCGAACAGGTCGACACAAATCATTCTACCTGTCCAGCACTCAGCGCGTCGTCACCGGGTCAACATAGGCTACCGGGAGGGGGAATCGCCGTGCGCATCGCATCACCCAGATCACCGGAATCGAGACCTATGACGCAGCCATCCTGGACCCAGCGTCGGCTGGATCTGCCCCTCGCCCCATCCCTCGAAGGCTCCGTCGTGCTGAACCACAACGAGGACAGCCTGCTCGATGAGTTGTTGGATCGGGCCGAGACCCTCGTCTTGCCACTGCGCGGCACGGACGCCCTGATCGATGCCGACGGTCGCCTGGCGCTGCTGCCGGGGGCACTCTTCCGGGAGTCGCAGCCGAGCGGGGATGGGGCCGCCACCGACGCCGCCGTGCGGATCTATCTGGGGCGGGTCCGTCCGACCGAGGGCGTGCCCGGGGATGCGATCCTGGTCGCGGATGGTGCTGGTGATGTGCCGGTGCTGGCCATCGTGGTGTCCGAGCAACAGGCAGCCGCGATCGAGCAGTACGGTCACGGCGGGACGTGGGCGAATCTGCGGCTGGTGGGCGGCCGACTCGACCGTCGCGACGCCGGACTGCTCACGCGGGCGGTCGCGCTGGCGAACTGGCATCAGCGGTATCGGTTTTCGCCGAGTTCAGGCAACCCCACCACCTCGACCCGTGGTGGTTGGGTGCGCGTTGACCCCGCCGATGGCGCAGAGCATTTCCCGCGAACCGACCCGGCCATCATCGTTGCAGTCACGGACGGCCAGGACCGACTGCTGCTGGCCTCCAACGCGGCCTGGGAGTCGAACCGATATTCACTCATCGCGGGATTCGTGGACCCTGGCGAGTCGCTCGAAGCGGCCGTGCTGCGCGAGGTCCACGAAGAGGCGGGCTTGCGGGTGACTGACCCGGTGTATCTGGGCAGCCAACCATGGCCGTTCCCAGCCTCGCTGATGGTGGGGTTTGCGGCCCGGCTCGTCGGCGACATCGCTGATCAGGCCCCGGACGGCATCGAGATTCGTGCGCTCCGCTGGTTCACCAGGGACGAGCTGTGGCAGGCTGCGGAATCCGGCGATGTCCTGCTGCCCGGGCCAGCCTCGATCGCGCGATCCATTGTCGAGGCCTGGTACGGCGAGTGGATGCCTTTCGGGCGCTAACGCCCCTCGCTGTTGCCGGCTGCACATGGCCAGATATCGCTGCTGCCGCGGCGATAGGAGCCCACCAGATGCGTATCGACCATGCCGATCGCCTCCATCAGTGCGAAGCAGGTGGTTGGCCCAACGAAACGGAAGCCGCGGGCGCGCAGTGCCCGTGACATCGCTACCGATTCCGGGCTTGATGTCGGCACCTCGGCCATGGTTCGAGGTGCTGGCGTCGAAGAAGGCAGGAACGACCAGATGAGTGTGGCAAGGCCGCCGTCGGCACGCAGTCGCAGCACCGCCTGGGCATTGCCGATGGTGGCCTCGATCTTGGCGCGGTTCCGGATGATGCCGGCATCGTGCAGTAACCGGTCGACGTCGGCGTCGCCAAAGCGGGCTACTTGATCTGGGTCGAAGTGGGCAAAGGCGGTCCGGAACTGCTCGCGCTTGCGCAGGATGGTGAGCCAACTCAGGCCAGCTTGGAATGCTTCCAGACTGAGCCGCTCAAACAGACCCTGCTCGTCCCGGACGGGGAGTCCCCACTCCTGGTCGTAGTAGCGCAGCAGTAGCGGATGGGCCAATGCCCACGGCGTCCGCGGTCGTCCGTCGGGACCCGGCAGTGGCCCATCCTGCGTCATGTCCACAGTGTGCCAGGAAGATGACCGATGCGTGCCACTTGTGCGATCTGCACGGGAAAAGTCGTTCATGGCTCACAAAATTGCCTGACAGTAGGTGGAAACACCTACATTTGCCCCAGGCCTGGTCATGGGCGAATCCCCGGAGGCAATAACGTGTGATCTACCCGAACCAGATGTACGAAGTTTTCGTTGGATTGCTGCAAGGCAATATCTGAAGGTGAGGGGTCAAATGCGTGGACTTTCGACCATCCGCGACATTCCGACCGATTCTCGGTTGCCCTACATGCTGCAGTTCGAAGTGCGGCATCGTGTTCGCCGGCGTGACATTGACGCCAAGACGGAGCGCTGGATCGTTGCAGCCCCGGGCAAGCCGCTGACCTTGCCCGAATACAGCAAGCTTGAGCAGCGCAGTCGCCGACGCACCCTGGCCGGAGCCCTGACGGTCCTGGTGCTGTCTGTTGCTGCCGCGGTGGTGTGCTGGTTGCAAGCGCAAGGCGGGCAGGCCATCTGGGCCATCGCCGGCGCCGTGACCGTTGTGGTCTCCGCCGTCGCGCTCAGCGTGCTGGCGATGCTCTGGGTCGACCGCAATCGTCCGCCGGGACGCTTTGGCTTGATGCCGGTGCGGGAACACATCCGCCCGGTCTCGAGCATGATCACGGCGAGCGTGCACTGGTTGGAACTGACCCGCAACCTCGACAACTTCGTCCTGCCGGACCCCAGCTCGGGGATCACGGAAACGCTTCGTCTGAGCATCCTCGACCAGATGCACGAGATGATTTGGGAGGCCGCCTCGCAGCACCCCCAGCAGCTCGAGCGCTACGTCGCCGAGGTGCTTCCGGTTCGGGCCCGCGACGCTGCAGTGCTGCGCTACATCTCGGATTCGAGCGCCGCTGAAGCCGCCGCACCAGTTCGGGTCTGGTGATCGCCATGACGCTTACTGGTGGTGAAACTGGTTTCTCGCCCACCGTCGGCATGAATGACGCCCAAGCGCTGACCTGGGGTGACGTCGCCGACCGCCTGCGTTCGCTGCGCAAGCTCGGCCTGCCGATGGCGATGCGGATCGAGGCGCGCGATGCGCAGCCGATCACGATTCACGTTGCCGCCGACGCGTACCACTGGGCCGACGACGCCGGCAACACGCCCCTGCCGGAGGGGCCGTTGCAGGTGCGCGTCCGCACCCTCGGTCTCGCGGATCGTCCACTCGAGGTGCGCACCGGCACCCTGGGTGCGCTGCTGTGGCGCATCGGTATGGTGGCCTTCGCACACAGTGCAGCGCCCTGGATGGTGCCCGGCGAGCGATACCGCATGGTCGCCTGGCCGAACCTCACCGAGGTGGATGCCACTACCGAGCAGGTGCAGCTGTGCGCTCTGTTCGGCTCGGCGGCGCTGGACCTCGATGATGTCGCTGGGGCGGTCGGTGTCGATCGTCAGGTTGCGGTCACTCTGGTGAGCACGCTGAGCCTGACCGGGTCGATTGAACCGGATCCGACCGCTCCAGTGCGCAAGCTCAAGGGCGGCTTCGGTAGCGGGCCGAGGAGTCTGTTCCGCATGATCCGCGAACGGTTCGGCGCATAACGTGGCTGAGCACGTCTTGCTGATTGCCGGCCCGATGGGGTCGGGGAAGACGACTGCGGTGCAGAGCCTCAGCGAGATCCCGGTGGTGAGTACCGAGGCGCACAATAACGATCGTGCGCAGGCGGACAAGCTCACCACCACCGTGGCACTGGACTACGGCGAGATCACGCTGAGCCCGGAGCACAAGCTTCGCATGTACGGCGTGCCCGGTCAGCGGCGCTTCTCGTTCATGTGGAAGATCCTGCAGGAGCGCGCCGAAGGCTTGCTGCTGCTGGTCCACAATGACGCGCCAGACCCGGTGCCCACCGTCCTGGAGTACTTGGAAGATTTCCAGGATCTGATCCAGCGCGGTGCCGTGGCGATCGGCGTGACCCGCATGGAATTGCTGCCCCGCCCAACGATCCCGATGTACGTCGAGGCGCTGCGCGCGGCATACCCGAACATCACCATTCCCGTCTTCAGCGTTGACGCGCGCGAAGCGGGGCAGTTGCAAAAGGTCTTGGTTGCGCTCGTCGCCGCGGTGGAAGCCACCGCAATGGTGGGTGCGGCCAATGAAGGAGCCCGTCGATGAAGCAATCACCCAGCATCCACCTCAATGAGGTCGTCGTCGAGGCGGCTGCTGCATCGCTGCAGCAGCTGTCCGAACAGGCGCGCTCGCTGAAGTATGCCGTGGTGATTACGGATGACGGGTTCGAGCTCGCACACTGGCCGACGTCGAAGTCGGCCAGCAACACTATGGCGAGCATGGTGTCCTCTATCCAGGCTCTGAGCGAGGCGGTCGCCCGTGAACTCGCAATGGGCAATAGCAAGTACGTGGTACTTGCCGTGGATGAAGGACAAATGGTCCAGTTACGAGTTCAGGGCCACCACATCGTGGTGGGGGCCGTCTTCGATGCTCTTGAGAACCTAGGTGTGGCTCTGCGGCTTTCGACGATGGCTGCAGAGTCGCTGGGGTCGGCGATCCCGACCGACCTCGAACTCGTCACTGGAGAAGATAGATGAGCGGGCGACCTCGAAGAATCAAGCATCGACCGATTGATCTCGATGCAATCGATACACAGAACGTTGAGCAACGCTCCATGGCCAGTATCCCCGATTCGCTGGACACGCTGGTTGCGATCGACGGAGCTATTGCCGCTGCGCTGGTGGACAGCTTGACGGGCCTGGTCCTCGGTGGTGCCGGTAGCGGCATCGACCTGGAACTGGCCGCAGCAGGCAACACCGAGGTGGTGCGGGCCAAGCGGCGCACGATCGCTGCACTCGGCCTCGACGAAGCCATTGAGGACATCCTCATCACGCTCTCGAGCCAGTTCCACGTGATCCGTCCGCTGGCCCAGAATCCCGAGGTGTTCATCTACCTCGTCCTGGACAGGAAGAAGGCAAACCTCGCCCTGGCACGTATCAAGGTGAAGGACGTCGACGCACACCTCGAGCTGTAGTCGACCAGTTCCCGAAACGGACGGCGCCGGTGCCTGACTGGCGCCGTCCGTTCGTTTCGGGGCTACGCCGAGGGAGCTGCGGGTGGTGATCCAACTTCGGCAATGATGGCGACCGCGGCAGCCGGGCCGTCTTCGGTGCGCATACGCTGGGCGGCCTGCTGCACCGCAGCCGTTCGGCCGAGGGCGTCACTGATGGCGGCAGCCACGT